>Ga0315273_10001886_pt1 | contig 24281 bp, 23 predicted proteins | sample YL17G02_0_MG_FD_205753 | JGI IMG/M metagenome (GOLD analysis project Ga0315273, IMG submission 205753) | Sediment microbial communities from Yellowstone Lake, YNP, Wyoming, USA - YL17G02_0 | ecosystem: Environmental > Aquatic > Freshwater > Lake > Sediment | place: USA: Wyoming | collected... | reverse complement strand
GTCTCCTCATCGCACAACTGCATCGAGGCATCGACGTTCGTAAGGATCGTGGGTTCGAAGAAGTAGGGGCCAATGTCCGGGCGAGCCTGTCCCCCAGATAACACCTCAGCGCCCTTGCCCACCGCGTCCTCGACATGTGCACGAACCCGTTCGACCTGCTGCTCATTGATCAGTGAACCCATGTCGGCGCCCCAACCGACACCACCGCGCAACTTCATCGCTTGTGCACGTTCGACGAACCGTGGCACGAATGAGTCGGCGATGTCTGCGTGCACGTAGATGCGTTCCATCGCCACACACAACTGCCCGGAGTTGGCAAAGCACGCGCGAATCGCGATCTCGGTGCCCCGCTCGACGTCGACGTCTGAGCGAACGATCATCGCGTTCTTGCCGCCGAGTTCGAACGATGAACCAATGAGACGCTCACCGCAGCGGCGCGCGATCTCGCGCCCGACCCGGGTGCTCCCGGTGAACATCACGTAGTCGGCTCGGTCAATGACGCTGGGACCGAGGCGCGCACCTTCACCGATGACCACGCACATAAGTCCGTCCGGCAGACCCGCGTCTCGCAGCACGTCCAGCACCCACAACGCGGTCAGGGTCGTCTGATGGTCGGGTTTCAGAACGACGGCGTTTCCGGCCATCAGCGCCGGAATCGCATCGGATGCGGCCAACGTCAGCGGATAGTTCCACGGCGAGATGATGCCGATGACACCCTTGGGGTGGCGCACCTCGACCGTGCTGGTCAACGCCGGGAAGACTCCGGAACGGCGTTTGTCGCGTAGCAGACCGGGGGCTCGTCGGGCGTAGTGCCGCGCGTTCAACGCAACATCGATCAATTCCTCGAACGCATCACGACGAGCCTTGCCGGTCTCCCATTGTGCGATGTCCATGCCCTCGGACTGACGTTCGAGAACAAGATCGTGGAAGCGGAGAAACACGCGCGCGCGCTCGCGGGGACTGCGCTGAGCCCACGCTCGTTGCGCGTTGGCGGCCATGGCGAACGCCGAGGCGACATCGGCGTCGGTGGAGGTCGGCAGTTCAGCGAGCACGTCGCCTGTGAACGGCGCGTACGTCGTCTGCCGCGCCGCGCCCGGCGATACCACCGCGTGGCTGACCAACCGGTCGATGTCCTGTTGACTCAGCAGGAAGGACGCCCGATCGACTGGAGCTGTCATGCTCGCAGCCTAGACGCGTTCAGCGGGTCGTGGTGATGACCATTTCGACCCGTTGGAACTCCTTGAGGTCGCTGTACCCCGTGGTGGCCATCGCCCGACGCAGGGCACCGATCAGATTCATGGTCCCATCAGCGACGTACGACGGCCCGTGGATGATCTGGGCCAGCGGGCCGACGGTGCCCATGTGGACTCGTTCCCCGCGCGGCAGCTCGGCGTGGCCGGCCTCCATGCCCCAGTGCATTCCTCGGCCAGGTGCCTCAGTTGCCCGGGCCAATGGCGAACCCACCATGACCGCATCCGCACCCAACGCCACCGCCTTGGCGATGTCCCCGCTGCGACCCATCCCCCCATCGGCGATGACGTGGGCGTAACGACCACCGGACTCATCGAGGTAGTCCCGCCGTGCCGCCGCGACATCAGAGATCGCTGAGGCCATCGGCACTCGTACGCCGAGCACGTCTCGTGTCGTGTGAGCGGCGCCGCCGCCGAAGCCGACGAGCACTCCCGCTGCTCCAGTGCGCATCAGATGGAGTGCAGCTTGGTACGTCGCACAACCACCGACGATTACCGGCACGTCGAGCTCGTAGATGAAGCGCTTGAGATTCAGCGGCTCGGCGACATCCGCGCCAACGTGTTCAGCGCTCACCGTGGTGCCGCGGATCACGAAGACGTCGATGCCCGCGTCGATGACGTGCTTGGCCAGTTGGGCGGTCCGCTGCGGCGACAGCGCACCTGCCGTCACAACGCCACTGCTGCGTACCTGTGCCACGCGTTCGGCGATCAACTCCGGCTTGATCGGCTCGGCATAGATCGCCTGCAATCGACGAGTGACTGCGGTCGGATCCGAGGCATCCATCGATGCAATCTCCTCGAACAGCGACTGTGGGTCGGCGTACCGCGTCCACAACCCCTCGAGGTTCAGCACTGCGAGCCCACCGAGCCGACCGATCTCCACCGCGGTCTCCGGCGAGACCACAGAGTCCATCGGCGCGGCGAGCAGCGGTGTCTCGAAGCGGTAGGCGTCGATCTGCCATACCGTCGATACCGACTCGGGGTCCCGGGTGCGACGACTCGGCGCGATGGCAACATCGTCGAAGGCGTACGCCACCCGCCCGCGCTTGCCGCGGCCGATCTCGATCTCGGTCACGTGAACTCCTCGCGTCAGCGGCTGTGGTAGTTGGGCGCTTCGACGGTCATCGCGATGTCGTGGGGGTGGGACTCCTTGAGTCCGGCCGCCGTGATTCGGATGAGACGCCCTCGATCCTTCAACTCGCCGATGGTGGCTGTGCCGGCGTACCCCATCGATGCGCGCAATCCACCCACCAGCTGGTGGGCAACCGCCGCGAGCGGGCCACGGTAGGGAACCTGGCCCTCGATTCCTTCGGGCACGAGTTTGTCGTCGGACAGGACGTCGTCCTGGAAGTAGCGGTCCTTGGAGTACGAACGCTGCTCGCCACGTGATTGCATCGCGGCGAGTGAACCCATGCCGCGGTAGGTCTTGAACTGCTTTCCGTTGACGAATACCAACTCACCGGGCGCTTCGGCGCAGCCGGCGAGCAACGATCCCAACATCACGGTGTCCGCACCCACGACGATCGCCTTGGCGATGTCACCGGAGTACTGAAGTCCACCGTCACCGATGACGGGAACACCGGCGGGACCGGCAGCCAATGACGCCTCATAGATCGCGGTGACCTGCGGTACGCCGACACCTGCTACCACTCGAGTGGTGCAAATGGATCCTGGTCCGACGCCGACCTTGATGCCATCGGCCCCAGCCTCGATCAGCGCAGCAGCCGCCGCCCGGGTAGCCACGTTGCCACCGACCACGTCGACTGCCGTGTCTCGCTTGATCCGCGCCACCATGTCGATCACCGCACGCGAGTGACCGTGCGCCGTGTCGACGACGACCACGTCGACACCCGCGTCGACAAGAGTGCGTGCGCGCTTGTAGGCATCCTCGCCAACGCCGACAGCGGCACCGACGACAAGGCGGCCACTCGAGTCCTTCGTCGCAAACGGGTACTGATCGCTCTTCACGAAGTCCTTGACCGTGATCAGTCCGACCAATGCCCCGCGGCCATCGACGAGTGGCAGCTTCTCGATCTTGTGCGAGCGCAACAGCGCCAACGAGTCATCCGTCGAGATGCCCACCGGGGCGGTGACCAAGGGCATCGGTGTCATCACGTCGCGAACGAGCCTGGACTTGTCGTCCTCGAAGCGCATGTCTCGGTTCGTGACGATTCCCACGAGCACGCCCGATGCGTCGACGACGGGTGCGCCCGAGATCCGATAGCGACCGCACAAGCGATCGACGTCGGCCAAGGTGTCGTCCGGAGAACACGTGATCGGGTTGGTGACCATGCCCGCTTCGGATCGCTTGACCAGATCGACCTGCATCGCTTGGTCTTCGATGGACAGGTTGCGGTGCAGGACGCCTACTCCACCTTGACGAGCCATGGCGATGGCCATGCGCGCCTCGGTGACGGTGTCCATCGCTGAGGACACCAACGGAATGCGCAGGGTGATGTTTCGGGTCAGGCGGGTCGAGGTGTCGACCTCGCTCGGGACGATGTCACTGGCATCGGGCAGCAACAGCACATCGTCGTAGGTCAGACCAAGGGGAGCGAACTTCTCCGGCAGGCCGGGGTCGACAGTCATGGGCACCTTCTCGACGCGGGTGTCAATGCCCCAGGTTACCGGCCGGCGGTGCCGTGGACCGAATCCGATCGCGTCCTCGCGCGTCAGCGCAGGCCGATCGCGTCCTGGCGCGTCAGCGCAGGAAGCCCCAACGGAATCCGAGGGCGACGGCCTGGGCCCGGTCGGCGGCCGAAAGCTTGCGGAACAGCCGACGGGCGTGGGTCTTGACGGTGTCTTCGGACAAGAACAACTCGCGACCGATCTCAGCGTTGCTGCGACCTCGACTCATGCCATCGAGGACCTGCTGTTCGCGTTCGGTCAGCGTCGGCGGCGTACCCGCGGGTCGGGTCCGAACCGAACGAACGCTCGGGTTGTCACGCCCGACGACCATGGCGTACGACACGGTCGCCGCGATCTCTTCGCGAGACGAGTCTTTGGCGAGGTATCCGCGTGCGCCGAACGAAATGGCGCGTGCAACACCATCGGGGTCTTCGCCCATGGTGAGCATGACGACGACTGCGTCCGGGTGATGGGTCATCAACCGACGACATGCCTCAACGCCCCCGATGCCTGGCATCCGAACGTCCATCAGGACGAGGTCGGGCCGTTCGAGGGGATAGCGAGCCAACACTTCTTCGCCGCTGCCCGCCGCTGTCACTCGTTCGACACCGGGCACCGCACCAACCGCACGCCGTACCGCTTCACGAGCAAGGGGGGCGTCGTCACAGACCAGGACCGTGGTCACGGCACTCCCGCTTCATCCGTCGCAGACGCCTCTACGGGGAGGCGTCACGGTCACTCGAATGACCGTCCATGGCGTTGTCGGCAGCAACCGGGAGTGACTTCAGTCCTCAAGTAGCGCAACTACGTCTGCGCGAGCGGTCCATTCCGCAGCCAAGGCGGGCGGGAGGTCGTCGGAAATCGTGCGTACGGCCGCTCGAGCGGTCGCGATGGACTTCTGGGCCTCTTCGGGGGCGCTGATCTCGACCAGAGCGCCGAGCATGGCTCGCGAGGGCCACACAAGCGGCAACGAGCCGAGGCTCTCGGCCAGCGACGCCGATCGACGCAACATCGCTGTCGCTTCGTCCAGATCGCCGGCTTGTACGAAGGAGATGCCGGCGAAGAGCAGGCCCTTGGCCACGTGCCGCGGGGCCTGGGACGTCTCGGCAATCGATACCGCCGTCGCCGCGCGGCGGGCTGCCTCCTCGGGTCGACCCTGCAGAAGCGCCACCTCCGCACGCACCCAATCGAGGCGTACCCGCTGGCGCCACCACTCGGTGCGACCGTCTGCCACCTGCTCGGCGACTGCGATCTCGGCCAAGGCGCCCGGACTGTCGCCGAGCCCAACGGCGTCTGCGGCCAGGCCGATGTGGGCATCGAAGAGCGCTTCGTCGGCCGAACCTGCCATCGCGAGGGCGCGGTTGTCCCAGTGCTGTCCGTCGGCGTGGCGGCCGAGCTGGCGATGGATGCTTCCCACCGTCGCGGCGGCCAGTGAGCAGAACAGTCGCTTGTCGGCTTCCTGCGGATCGTGAGCCGCGAGACCGTCGAGCACGGACAACGCCGAGCCGTATCGACCGGACGCGGCCAGGCATACGCCCAACAACCAAGCGGCGGCAGTCGCCTCGGCGTCCCGACCCGCGGCGTGGGCGAGCTCAACGGCCTGCTGCAACGGGTTCACCCCTGCTGCCGGGCGTCCATGGAAGGCCGCGCGTTCGCCGGCGGTCAACAAGTCCTCCAGCTCTTCGGACACGCCGGGACCTCCTCGAGATGTGGTCATTCGCCCGGGCCGCAGTCATTCACGGGAGACGCGTTGCTCACTAGCGACGTTGCTCACTAGCGACGTTGCTCACCAGAGGTGTTGCTCATCAGAGATGTTGTGCATCAGAGGTGTTGTGATTCGCGAGAGTAACTCACACATGGGGTCGAACCGGCGACAAGACCCACGCATCGGGCGCTTTGCGACGCCGATCAGCGCAGCGCGGAGTGAATCTGTTCGACCGCGTCGTCGAGGCTCATCGCCAGGTGGACCGGGGGATCCTCCGGGGTGGAGAAGTCCTCGGTATCCCAACCCGCGCCGCCCAACATCACGTATGGCGAGACCCGATGTTTCGCCAGTTCTTCCACCAACACCCGATCCGCAGTTTGTGGCAACTGCGACCAGAGCACAACGACAGAGGGCCCTAGGCGTTCGACGGTATCGAGTAGCGCAGCCTCGGGAACTCGCATCCCCAGGACGCGCGAACCAATGCGTACCTCCGTGAGCGCTGCGGCCAGCGCGACAAGGGGAAGCGAATGCATCTCCTCGGGCGTGCACGCGAGGACCACTGGGCGTGCATTCATGGGCCGCCGCAGTCTTACCGTTACGGCCGCGAACGCCGTGAGGACGGACTCACAGAGAAGGTGCTCGATCTCGATTCCACGCTCGTTGCTCTCCCAGTACTCACCGACGCCGAACAGCACCGGTCGCAGAAGGTTGTTCCAGGTCCACACGACACCACGGCGATCTATCGACTCCAGCGCGAGACGAGTGCAGGCCGGTGAGTCCATCGCCATCGCGGCCCTGGCCAAGCCGCGCGCTTGGGCGGACCCGCCCGGAGTAGCGATCACCCGTCCGCCGCCGGCCCGACCCGCCCGAGGCGCGGGTGCGGCGTCTGCCGTTGAGGATTGCTGGCCGCTTCCATCTGGCGCTAATGGACCCGCTATCTCAGGAGTCGTCGGTGCGCTCGCACGCAGCTGGGCGTCCAACTCGTCGATCTGATGGGGGTCGGGGTCCGAATTGCGCGCGACCCGGGCGGCGTCCGCCGAGGAGACCCCGGACTGGATGAGTCGGGCCATCAACTCCAGCCGGGCCATGTCCACCACCGTGTAGCGGCGATGCGATCCGACCGATCGGGTCGAGGGCGCGAGCCCGTACCGACGATCCCACGTCCGCAGCGTCGCCGGGGCCACGCCCAGACGCCTGGCTGCCGCCGCGACAGTCAGCCCGGGCAGGGCATCGCCCGGCGCGGCACCGGCGGCGGATACGGCAGACACAGGCCCAGTGTGGTCACCAAAGCGCTTCCCCGCCATTCGAAAGGCTGGCACCTGGCCACTAAGTTGCAGAAACTTTGAACTGATTCCGGCGAGTCGCGGAAATATAGTTGACTAACTTCTGACGCGATATTAGTGTCACCCCAGACAGCGAGCCACCCCACACCTTCGACTTCGAGGAGCACCTGATGGCCGACCTCAGCCGCCTACCCGGTCCAAACGCCGACTTCTGGGACTGGCAACTGCTGGCTCAGTGCCGTGGCGCCGATGCCGATGTCTTCTACCACCCCGATGCGGAGCGCGGACCGCGACGGACCGCCCGCGAACAGGCCGCCAAGGCCCTCTGCGCCCAGTGCCCGGTTCGACAGCAGTGCCTGGCACATGCCCTCGAGGCCCGCGAGCCGTACGGCGTCTGGGGCGGGATGACTGAAGACGAACGTGGGGCGCTCCTCGACTCGAGAAACGCCCCACTCGTCGCGTGCTGAGGCACGCGCAGTATTCGTCGTGCCCGCCGAGTCGCGCCTGCTGAGTCGCGCTTCTCGCCTCGCGCGCGAGCGCCTACGCGGTCGTGAACTAGTGGCTGTGTCCGCCCGGGCCATGTGAGTGGCCGTGACCGTTCGAGCCATCGTCTTCGTCTTCCTTCTTCTCGACGACCAGGACCTCGGTCGTCAGGAGCATTCCGGCGATCGACGCGGCATTCTCCAGCGCTGAACGAGTGACCTTGACCGGATCGATCACACCGGCTGCAACCAAGTCGCCGTACTCACCCGTGGCTGCGTTGTAGCCCGTCCCGGCTCCGCCTTCGCGGACCTTGGTGACCACGACGTAGCCGTTCTCACCCGCGTTCTCGGCGATCCAGCGCAACGGCTCGACGCAGGCCCGGCGTACGACGTTCACGCCGGTTGCCTCGTCACCATCCAAACCGAGGTCACCTTCGAGCACTGCGGCTGCGTGCACTAGCGCAGAACCACCACCGGCAATGATGCCTTCGTCGATGGCTGCCCGGGTTGCGGAGACCGCGTCCTCGATACGGTGCTTCTTCTCCTTGAGTTCGACCTCTGTCGCAGCACCGACCTTGATGACACAGACGCCGCCGGCAAGCTTGGCCAGCCGCTCCTGCAACTTCTCGCGATCCCAGTCGCTGTCCGTACGCTCGATCTCGGCCTTGACTTGGTTGACCCGGTCCTCGACCGCGGCCGAGTCGCCGCCGCCGTCAATGATGGTCGTGTTGTCCTTGGTGACGATGATGCGCCGAGCCGTACCGAGCACCTCGAGTCCGACCTGGTCGAGCTTGAGACCAACCTCCGGGGAGATGACCTGGCCGCCGGTAAGAGTCGCGATGTCCTCGAGGATCGACTTGCGGCGATCGCCGAAGGCCGGTGCTTTGACGGCGACCGAGGAGAACGTCCCGCGGATGCGGTTGACGACCAACGTCGAAAGCGCCTCGCCCTCAACGTCTTCCGCGATGATGAGCAACTGCTTGCCGGTGGAGACGACCTTCTCCAACAGCGGCAACAACTCGCTCACCGAAGCCACCTTGCCCTGCACGATGAGAATCGACGCGTCTTCCAGCACGGACTCCATCCGCTCGGCGTCGGTGACGAAGTACGCCGAGAGGTAGCCCTTGTCGAACTGCATTCCCTCGGTGAACTCGAGTTCGAGGGCCATCGTCGACGCCTCTTCGACGGAGATGACACCGTCCTTTCCGACCTTGTCGAATGCCTCTGCGATCAAGTCGCCGATCGCCGTGTCCTGCGAGGACACGGTTGCGACCTTGGCGATGTCGTCCTTGCCGTTAACGGGTACGGCCGTCTCCTGCAGCTTGGCGCTGACTGCCTTGACAGCCGCCTCGATGCCGCGCTTGAGCGCCATCGGGGCACCGCCCGCGGTGACGACCTTGAGCCCCTCGTGCACCATCGCCTGGGCAAGAACGGTTGCCGTTGTCGTACCGTCGCCGGCGACGTCGTTGGTCTTGGTGGCAACTTCCTTGGCCAGTTGCGCGCCGAGGTTCTCGTACGGATCTTCGAGCTCGACTTCGCGAGCGATCGTCACACCATCATTGGTGATCGTGGGGGCACCCCACTTCTTGTCGATGACGACGTTGCGGCCCTTGGGCCCCAAGGTCACCTTGACCGTGTCAGCCAGCGCATCGACACCGCGCTCGAGACTGCGACGGGCGTTCTCGTCGAACTCCAAGATCTTGGCCATGTGTGTACGTCTTCCTTCATGTCTTGAATCGGGACTGCCGGGACTGCGGATGCTTTGGGGACGGCTGGATCTGGTGGCCGTTCGGGGCGGCAGAGACGACACCGCCCCGGGGCCCGACGTGCGGACCGCCGGGGCGGGTCATGTCTGCGCTGATGGATCAGCGAACGACGTATGTCACTTGTTGACGATGGCGAGCACGTCGCGTGCGGAGAGGATGAGGTACTCCTCGCCGTTGTACTTGACCTCGGTCCCGCCGTACTTGGAGTAGATGACGACGTCACCCTCCTTGATATCGAGCGGGATCCGGTGCTTGCCGTCCTCGTCGAAGCGACCCGGACCCACTGCAAGGACTTTGCCCTCTTGGGGCTTCTCCTTCGCGGTGTCCGGAATGACCAGACCTGACGCCGTGGTCTGCTCGGCTTCGAGCGTCTGAACGAGGATGCGATCCTCGAGTGGCTTGATGGTGACCGACACGGTCTGACCTCCACCTTGCGGAATGTCGGATGTCTTGGATTCGGGTCCCTTGTGGGGACCCGGTACGACCGGGGCCGCGCCGTCGTCGCAGGTGCCGGACGGCCTGGTCGCGCTGGCACCCTCGGGGTGAGAGTGCCAACGCCCACCCTAGGCCGAGGCTGGCACTCGGTCAATCTGAGTGCCAGTTCGCGGTTCCGTCATACCCCAGGATCGGAACTGTCCCCTCGCCCTTGGGGAGGAATAACTGCCTCTAAGGCAGCCTGGGGCACCTTCATCGGCGAAATGGGGAACATGGGAGGGAGGGGGCGAGGGAGGCGAGGGCGGTCAGCGGGGGAGGTAGTCCTCGAGTTTGCCGACGCGCAGGCCCCAACTGTCGATCTGGTCGAGCAGGGTCGAGATGTCGCGCACGAAGTTCGTCCGGAAGTGCACCAGCACGATGTCCCCGGCCGCGAGCTTGCCGGCGCCGGTCGACGTCACGCCGCCTGAACCACCGCGCAGCACCGCGTGCGGCAACGAGGCATTCCAGAGGGCGACGTACTTCATGCCGCACTGCTGTGCGGCCACTCGCGTATCGGTGTTGAAATCGCCGTACGGCGGACGCATCATCCACGGCCGATAGCCGATGTGCGGCTGAAAGATGTTCGCCGCCCCACAGATTTGGTGCTTCTGATTGCTGAGCGGATGCCTCGACAGGAACGGGTGCGTGAGTGTGTGGTCCTGGATCGTGGCACCGGCATCCTGCAGTGCCTTGAAGTACGCCCAATCGTTCTGTACGGCTGAGTTGAGCAGGAAGACCGTGATCGGCATCTGCCGCTGCTTCATCAGTGTGATGAGAGCGGGGTCATGCGTATACCCGTCGTCGATCGTGATGAACACGACCGGATCCGTCGTGTCGATGTGCCGTACGACGGCGGGTAATCCCGCCGTGGAAACCGGCGCAACGGACGACGGCGACTGACCAGACGTGGCCGAATCCGATGGTTGCGGGCTCGAGGCCGACACTGACGGCGACACCGATCGGGACACCGACGGCGACGCCTTCACCGTGGCCTTGACCGAGGGCTTCAGGTTGGGGGTCGACGCCGCACTTGGCGGCGTACCCGAAGCCGACGACGTCGAAAAAGCAACAACGACAGCGACCATCGCGGCCATCGCCAGTGCTGCGGCGATGAACCAAGCTTGTCGCTCTTCCTCCATCAGTCTCAGACCGTTTCGAAGTGCCCGGCTCGAGCGCGCTCGCACACATCGTCACCCGGCATGCCTTCTTCGAAGCGAGGCGGAGTGTCCCAGCGCGTCAGCAACATCACCCGCAACGGATCTCCTTCGCTCTTGAGCATCTCCGCGGAGAAGCACCCTTCGGTGCCCAGCGCCCTTGGAATCAGATCGTGCCGTACCCAGGCCAGTGCATCATCGAGGCGCCCCGGGGACACGGTTGCTTCCCATATCCGGACGATCATGGCGCTCCTTCTCCGATCGGCTGGCCGTTCGGGGCCACCGTGACGTTCGTGACGGGCATCGACGAGTCTGCCCCGAAGGTCATGACGCTCGACGCGCGACCCCTGGCGACAAGTTCCGCGCCCAGCGCAGCGACCATCGCTCCGTTGTCCGTGCACAATCCCGGGCGCGGTATCCGCAGCTCGATCCCAGCCTGGGCGCAGCGCTGCTCGGCAACGATCCGAAGCCGTGAATTGGCCGCCACGCCCCCACCGATGAGCAGGTGGTCCACGCCGTTGGTACGGCACGCATCGACGGCCTTCGCGGTGAGCACGTCGACGACGGCTTCCTGGAACGACGCAGCGACATCCGCGACGGGTACGGCTTCGCCGTTGCGCTCGCGTGTCTCGATCCATCTCGCCACTGCGGTCTTGAGGCCGGAGAAGGAGAAGTCGTACCGGTGGCTTTCGGCATCGCGCGGCGAGGTAAGACCACGCGGAAAATCGACGTACGCAGCGTCACCGCCCCGCGCCTCACGATCGATCCACGGCCCGCCGGGGAAGGGCAGCCCGAGCAACCGCGCAACCTTGTCGAACGCTTCACCTGCTGCGTCATCCAGCGTTGCACCGAGCGGGATGACGTCTTCAGTGATGTCGGGAACGAGCAGCAGCGACGAGTGCCCACCGGACACGAGAAGCGCGACGGTGGGCTCGGCCAGCGGACCGTGCTCGAGTTGGTCGACCGCAACGTGCGCCGCGAGGTGGTTGACGCCGTACACCGGCTTGTCGAGTGCAAGACCCAAAGCCTTGGCCGCCGAAACACCGACGAGCAGTGCCCCGACGAGTCCTGGTCCCGCCGTCACCGCGATCGCATCGAGGTCCCCGAGCCGTACGCCGGCGGCGGTGCACGCGCGCTCCAGCATCGGCACCATCGCTTCGAGATGGGCGCGGCTCGCGACCTCGGGGACGACTCCCCCGAATCGTGCGTGTTCGTCGACGCTGGATGCGATCGCATCGGCGAGCAACGTCGTGCCGCGAACGATCCCCACGCCGGTCTCGTCGCAAGACGTCTCGATCCCGAGTACGAGCGGCTCGTCGCGCGTCACGATTCGGCCTTGATATCCAGTTGCATGACCACTGCGTCGACGCCGGGCGCGTAGTAGGCCTTGCGTCGATGAATCGTGTGGAAACCCACTGATTCGTAGAGCGCGATCGCGCTGGAGTTCTCGGCGCGAGCGTCGAGCATCACCTGATCCACTCCGCGTTCGCTCGCCTTCTCGATCAGAAGGCTCAGCAACAGTCGGCCGATTCCCTGACCTTGCACGTGGCGCGCGACCGCGATGGTTTGCACATCGGAGGTATCACCGATGGACGACAAGCACGCATATCCCAGGAGTTCGCCAGACTTGCTGATGTCTTCGGGGCTCCCTGACACACGCCGCTCGGCAACGACGAAGTCGCGCGTCTGCGGCACCCCCGCGAGCTCGTTCCAGAACTGTCCGACGCTCCACGGATCGTTGTGAAACAGGTCGACTTCGATCTCATGCACCGACTCGATGTCCCACCAACGCAGGTCACGGATCGTTACCTCTGGCGGGCGAGTAGGCGAGCTGGTCGATGATTCAGTCATGACTGCCACGCCACCGCATCGGGCCGCCGCAGGTACATCGGTTCCGGCGTGACGGTCGCGTTCGCCTCCAGTGCCCAGGCAGCGGCAGCCGCCAGGCCGATCGCCGTCGGCTCGTACGGTGGTCGCATGCTGCCGAACACTTCGATGTACAACTCGGTGCCGCGACCAACGACTCGACCGAGGCGTACCGACTCCGGCAGATCGCTCGGCTTGGAGACGAATGGTCCGTCAATGCGCTTGGCGTGACCATCGGCGGCGATCTCGTATGTCGCCCAGTAGACCTCGCGTCGTCGGGCGTCCGAGGCGACCGCGAACCGCGAGCCGATATCCGCGTTCACAGCTGATTCGTCGATCGCCGTCGCTGCCAGCGCATCGAGCGAACAGACGCCGTGCACGGTGATGCCGAGCGCGTATCCCATGACTCGACCGGCGACGATCCCGACGCGAAGCCCGGTGAACGGACCCGGGCCGGCACCCACAACTATCGCTTCCAGATCGGCGGGCACGACCTTCGCGTCGCTCATCGCCTGCGCAGCAATCACGGCCAACTGCTCGCCGTGTTCCTGTGCTCCGAAGTACGCCGCGCTCCCCAGCACACGTGCGTCGCTGTCAGCACAGTCGAAGACCACGGCTGTGACTGCCGCGGTCGCCGTATCAAAAGCCAGCACAAGCACGTCCGAAGGCTACGTGTGCCTAGTCGAAGACCGCACGGAGGTCGACGGCTTCCCAGCGGGCGCCCACCGGGCGCAGGCGGACCAGTCGCACATAGTCGGAATCGTCGGCACGGCTGAGTTCGATGATGAGCCGATCCTCGGAGAGTGCATCGACCATTCCCTCGCCCCACTCGACAACGGTGACCGACTCGGCCAAGGATGCGTCGAGATCGAGGTCGTCGACCTCTTCGAGTCGTTCGAGTCGATGTGCGTCCACGTGTACGAGTGCTGGCCCATGCGAGTTGTTGGGATGCACGCGCGCGATGATGTAGCTCGGACTTGTGACGGCACCGCGTACGCCAAGACCCTCGCCGATACCACGAGTCAAGGTTGTCTTGCCGGCGCCAAGGTCACCGACAAGGACGACCAGATCGCCCGCTCGCAACGCACTCGCAAGGCGGCGGCCGAACTCGACCATGTCCTCGGGCGACTCGACGACATGGATCGTCACGACAGCCGCCAGTCGATCGGCTCAGCGCCCTGCGCCGTGAGCATGTCGTTGACCCGACTGAACGGTCGTGACCCGAAGAATCCGCGATCAGCCGACATCGGACTCGGGTGGGCACTCGTGACAACCGGCGTACCGTCGAGCAGCGGCCCGAGCGATTGCGCGTCACGTCCCCACAGGATCGCCACCATCGGCGTACGCCGTGACACAAGTGCGCGGATCGCTTGCTCGGTCACATCTTCCCAGCCCTTACCTCGATGAGACGCGGGATTGCCGGGCGCGACGGTGAGGACCCGGTTGAGCAACATCACGCCATGCTGAGTCCACGGTGAAAGGTCACCGTTGCCAGGCGTCGGCTGGCCGAGGTCCTCTGTGTATTCGCGAAAGATGTTGGTCAGACTCCGCGGGATCGGACGGGTCTCGGGTGACACCGAGAACGACAGGCCGACGGGATGACCGGGAGTCGGGTACGGATCCTGGCCGACGATCAGCGCACGCACATCAGTGAACGGCGTGCTGAAGGCTCGCAGCACCTGGTCGCCGTGAGGTAGGTATCCGCGACCAGCCGCGATCTCGCCACGCAGGAAGTCACCCATCGCTGTGATGCGCGCGGCGACCGGCTCGAGTGCGGGCACCCAGGTCGGATGAACCAACTCGGCCAGCGGCTTCGGACTCATCTCGGCGGGAAGCTCGTGATCATCCCGCGATGGACCCGGCGGGAGAGTCAGAGGCGTTTCGACGCACGCGACCGACCAACTCACGCAGATGTTGATTCACGTCGGGGTATCGCTCCAGCAGCAGCATGTGCCCCGTGTCGGCAAGCACGACGTATTCAGCTCCCGGCACGCGTTGCAAGATCTCCTTGCTGTGCTCACCGGGAGTGAGCATGTCCGAGTCACCGACCATCACCAGCGTCTCGACCCGGTTCAAGGCCGCCAACGCCTCACGCTTGTCATGAGCGGTGAACGACGGCATGAACTCCGCCACAACGTCGATCGGCGTCGCGTTGAGCATCTCGGCGACGAAGGCAGTCAAGGACGGCGACACCTTCGAACCGAACGAGTAGCGGTTGGTCAGCAGCAACGCCAGGTCACTGCTCGCCCGACGACCCCGTTCGATCAATTCTTTGTTGCGCGCCAACGACGCGGCAAAACTCGGTGCAGTTCGCGTCACCAGCTTCGAGGCAGCATCTGGCAGGCCGAGCGGTACGCCGACCAAACCCGACGCGCTGGTCGCCAGTAGCGCCACACCGGCGATACGAGCGCCGAACTCCTCGGGGTGTTCGTTGGCGTACGCCATCACGGTCATCCCGCCCATCGAGTGACCCACCAGGATGATCGGGCCCGTGGGTGCCACCGCATCGATGACCGCGCCGAGATCGCGGCCGAGCTGATCGATGTTTGCGGTGTCCTTGTGCCCGCGCTGTGAACGCCCGTGACTGCGCTGGTCCCAGAAGACAAGCCGGCCCAATGCCCGCAAGTCACGCCGCTGATAGTGGAAGGAGTCCTGATTGAGCGCGTACCCGTGACAGAAGATGATGGTCAAGTCGTCGCGCGGCACCAACGGTTCGTCGATCTCGACATGTAGATGCGTGCCGTCATCGGCAAGCACATCCACCACGCGACCACGCAAGGACCCGAACGGCTCACCGGCGTCGGCATCCCGCCGGAACCGCTTGCCCACGGTCGTCTTCTCGGCCACCAGCCCCACGGCAGCCCCGGCCGCAATGACGCCGGCAACACCAGCGACTCGAGCGACGCCCGTCCAGTTCGCCATCAACGCTCACCTACGTAGACACGGCGTACCCGCGGCCCGATGCGGGTCACGATCTCGTAGCCAATTGTGTCGCACACCCGAGCCCAGTCCTCAGCGGTAGGTTCGCCCTGGACGCCGCTGCCGAAGAGCACGACATCGTCACCGGCCTCGGCGTGATCGTCGCCGAGTTCGATCACGAACTGATCCATGCAGACCCGGCCCGCGATGATCCGGCGGCGGCCTGCGGCAAAGACCGGCCCGACATTCGTCGCGCGTCGCGGGATCCCGTCCGCATAGCCGAGGGGAACCAGCCCCAACGTCGTCTCGCGTTCGGTCACGTATTCGTGCCCGTATGACACGCCGTGACCGGCCGGCACTCGCTTGACCAGGGCGAATTGACCGTGCAGCGTCATGATCGGCGTGAGACCCAGTTGCTCGGCCCGTCCAGTTCCGAGCCCTGGCGACAAGCCGTAGACACCGATACCAGGACGCACCAGGTCGTAGTGCACCTGCGGTGAGTTCAACGTCGCAGCCGTGTTGGCGAGGTGGCGATGGTCGGGGGTGAGCCCACGGGACACGGCATACGACAGTGCTTCCTCGAACACCTCCGCCTGCTTCTTGACGGTCGGGTGATTCGGTTCGTCGGCGTATGCCAGGTGCGACCAGATCCCCACGACATCGAGCACGCCCTCAGACTGGAGCAGCAGCGCGGCGTCCACGAGCGCCGGCCAATCCGCGACGCTGGAACCCGAACGCCCCAGCCCGGTGTCGATCTTCAGGTGTACGCGCGCGACGCGACCATGTCCACGGGCGGCGGCTGCGATGAGCGCCAACGCCCACTCTGCGTTCGCGGACAAGTCGATGTCGGCCGCGACGCACTCGGACCACGCATCGTCGGGGGTGCCGAGCCAGGCGAGGATGCGTGACTCGATTCCGGCTGCGCGCAACAGCAGTGCTTCATCGAGCAATGCGATGCCCAGCCAGGTCGCGCCCCCATCGAGGGCCGCGCGCGCGCAGGGGACAAGTCCATGGCCATACCCATCGGCCTTGACGACCGCCATCATCTCGGCGCTCGGCGATGCGTCGCGCAACCGCTCCACGTTGGCGCGAAGTGCAGCGAGGTCGACAACGGCCTCTGCCCTGCTCACTCGCTCATCCTGCCCGACACCCTGAGGTCAGCTGTCGCGGCAGCGATGGCATCCGGCAGTTGACCCGCGGTGAACGCGCGACCCCCTGCGGCCAGACGACTCCCGGCCAGGCCGTGCAAGTACGCCGCAGCAGCCACCAATTCCAGCGGTTCCTGGTCGCGCCCCGACGCGAGCAACGCTCCGATCAGCCCGGCCAGGACATCTCCGGAGCCGGCGGTCGCCAACTCGGGTGCGGCCACTGTGTTGACGTACGTGTCTCCGCGCGTGTCTCCATACGCGTGGCCGCCGGGCGCTGCGATTACCGTCGTCGAGCCCTTGAGCAGCATGATCACGCCGAGATCGGCTGCAGCGCCGCGGACCGCGGCCACTCGATCGGCACCCAGCGGTCCGATCAGCCGGACGAATTCACCCTCGTGCGGCGTCGTGACCGTGACGAGCCCGCGATCACGTCGTACGAGCAGCGCACTCCGCAGATCCTTGTCGTGCAGATGGAAGAGCGCGTCGGCATCGAGTACGACTGGAGCGCTGACATCGAGGATCCGGCGGACGAGTTCACGTTCGGCGTCACCTCGACCCAACCCCGGCCCACACACCCACGCATCGACGCGTGCCATGTCCACCGGATCAGTGGAGTCCAGCACGATGTCGGGGTAGCGCGTCACCACATCCGTAGACACCGCGGCGTTGTGGTCGAGTACGCGCACCATGCCGACGCCGCCGACTCGTGCGCCACCCGTGGTCAACATGGCAGCACCGGGCATCTGAGTTGATCCGGCGACGATCCCCACGACTCCGCGCGAGTATTTGTGATCCCCCCGGTGTGCTCGTGGCAGCAGCGCGGCCACATCGTCGGCGTCGAGCACGCACATCGCGGGGGCTGCATCTGCAAGTTCGTCGGTGAGACCGATGTCGATCAATGTCAGTACGCCGACGTGATCGTGACCAGGCGACATGAGCAGACCGGGCTTGAGCGCACCGAAGGTCACCGTGACATCGGCGGATACGACCTGCCCCGCGACCTCACCTATGTCGGCATCGATCCCACTCGGAAGATCCACTGCGACGACGACTGGGCCACCTTCGTCAAGGCGACGCACCAATGCCGCTGCCGGCTCCCGGAGTGAACCCTTGCCGCCGATGCCGACAATCCCGTCAAGAACGAGATCGGCATCGTCAATCACCGAATACAGGTCTTCGGGGTTCACGACTAAGTGGGTGACTCCACCTGCTCGACGCAGAGCAGAAATGCCTGACTCGTGGGCGAGGTCCGAGATCAGCAGTGCGTCGACGCGCGCGCCACGGCCCGCCAATCGGGCACCTGCGAAGAGTGCGTCGCCACCGTTGTCCCCACTCCCGACGAGCAACACAACTCGTGATCCGTAGACCTGACCGTACGTTCCTTGCAGCAGTTGGGCGCACACGCTTGCGAGTCCGCTCGCCGCGCGCTGCATCAACGTGCCCTCGGGAAGCGTTGCCATAAGGCGCTTTTCGGCCGCGCGGATTGTCTCGACGTCCCAAGCCCGTCTCATCGGTAGCGCCTCATGCGATCGCCGATGCCGAGTCGCCTTCGGCGATCACGTAGGCCATCGCCATGCCGCCGTCGTGGGTCATCGACAGGTGCCACGTCGTTACTCCACGAACTAACGCGGCGTCGGAAACGGTTCCACGCATCGCAAGTGAGGGTCGCCCGTTGAAGCCACTCACGATCTCGCAGTCATGCCACTGCAGTCCGAGCGGTCCACCCAATGCCTTGATAACCGCCTCTTTCGCCGCAAAGCGAACGGCGAGCGAGCCAGCAGTACGCGGTCGACCGTCACCGGTCACCCGTTCAGCAGGGGTGAAGAGGCGTTCGCTCATGGCCGGGCGTCGTCGAAGGACAGCACTGAATCTGTCGATATCGACGACGTCAACACCTATCCCCACGATCATCGGCAACTACTCAACGGTGACGGACTTGGCCAGGTTGCGCGGCTGGTCGACATCGTGACCCTTCGCTGTTGCCATCGCACACGCGAAGATCTGCAGCGGCACGGTCGCGACCAGCGGCTGCAACAAGGTCGGACAGGAGGGGATGCGGACCAGGTGATCGGCGTACGGCACAACCGCCTCGTCACCCTCCTCCGCGATCACGATCGTCATCGCGCCACGTGCGCGCACCTCCTGGATGTTCGACACCAACTTCTCGTGCAGAACGCTACGACCTCGCGGGGACGGCACCACGATGATCACCGGCACTCCGTCTTCCAGCAGCGCGATAGGTCCGTGCTTGAGTTCGCCGGCCGCGAAGCCTTCGGCATGCATGTAGGCGAGTTCCTTGAGCTTGAGAGCGCCCTCGAGCGCAACCGGGTAGCCCACATGGCGGCCGATGAAGAGCACGGACTTCGCATCCTTCAACTCCCCCGCGAGGGCTCGCATCCCCTCACCCGTGTCGAGGACGAGGTCGATCTTCTGCGGCATGTCCGACAACTCGCGCACGACCGAAGCGATCTCGTCGCCGAACTTGTTGCCCCGCACCTGCGCGACATACAGCGCGACCAGGTAGCAGGCGACGATCTGGGTGAGGAACGCCTTGGTCGACGCCACCGCGATCTCGGGACCGGCACGGGTGTAGAAGACCGCATCGGATTCGCGCGGGATGGTGGAGCCCTGCGTGTTGCAGATCGCCAGCACCCGCGCGCCCTGCTCACGCGCATAACGCAGGGCCATCAACGTGTCCATGGTCTCGCCGCTCTGCGAGATCGCGACGACCAATGTGCTGCGGTTGACCACTGGGTCCCGATAACGAAACTCGCTGGCCAACTCGACTTCGCACGGCAACCGCGTCCAGTGCTCCAGCGCGTACTTCGCGACCAAGCCAGCGTGGTACGCCGTACCGCAGGCTATGACGACAACCTTGTCGACCTCACGCAAATCCGCGTCCGTGAGACGCATCTCGTCGATCTTCAGCCGACCGTCAGCACCAATGCGACCGAGCAACGTGTCGGCCACCGCCTTGGGCTGCTCGGCGATCTCCTTGAGCATGAATGTGTCGTAACCACCCTTCTCGGCAGCAGACGCATCCCACGTGACCTCGAACTCGATGACCGGAGCGGGCGCACCATCGAAGTCGGTGACCGTCACCGAATCGCGGGTGAGCTCGACCACCTGGTCTTGTCCCAACTCGATGGCCGATCGGGTGTGCGCGATGAATGCCGCCACGTCCGACGCCATGAAGTTCTCGCCCTGCCCGCGACCGACGACCAACGGTGAGTTGCGCCGAGCACCGACGACGACGTCGGGAAGATCCGAGTGCACGGCCACCAACGTGAATGCACCCTGCAGTCGTCGACACACCCGCCTCATTGCCTCGGCGAGATCCATGTTGGCGACTGGAAGCACGGCGGCAAGCAGGTGCGCGACAACTTCGGTGTCGGTCTCGGACCGGAGAGTCACCCCGTGGTCGACCAACTCGGCACGCAATTCGGCGAAGTTCTCGATGATGCCGTTGTGGATGACAGCGACCTTGCCGTCCTCACTCACGTGCGGATGCGCGTTCAGATCGGTGGGGCCACCATGCGTGGCCCAGCGAGTGTGACCGATGCCGATCGTGGACTGGGCCAGCGGGTCGGCGCCCAACAGCGACTCGAGATTGGCGAGCTTGCCGGCCTTCTTGCGGGTGTCCAACACCCCGTCTGCGACGACGGCGACGCCCGCCGAGTCGTAGCCGCGGTACTCCAGGCGCCGCAACCCCTCGACGACCACCTCGAGGGCTTGCTTCTCACCGACGTACCCCACGATTCCGCACATACCGCTCAGCCTAACGTCGGACGGGACCTGGCTCGGTCAGGAAACTGGCGTACCTAGGGTCTGGTCCCCGCTACGGCCGGTCGAGGGCTGGTGTAGCGCTAATCGAGTGCGAGTTCGCGTGCGACCACGGCGGCCAGGCGCTCCGCGACTTCACGTGCATGATCCTCGCTCGCGGCCTCGACCATGACGCGGACGACTGGCTCGGTCCCTGACGGGCGCAGGAGCACACGACCTTCGGTGCCGAGCTCGGCGTCCGCCGCGACAACCGCATCGCGCAGATCATCGCTGGTATCAACACGCGTCTTGTCGACATCACGGACGTTGATCAACACCTGAGGCAGTCGCGTCATCACCGAAGCCAGGTCGGCAAGCGAGCGACCTGTGGAAGCCATCCGAGCCAGCAGATGCAGCGCGGTCAACACACCATCACCGGTCGTCGCGTGATCGAGCATCACCACGTGACCGCTCTGCTCACCACCGAGGGCATACTTGTTGGCCTTCATTTCCTCGAGTACGTAGCGGTCCCCCACCGCGGTCTCGATGACACTCAGGCCCTCGCGTTCCAATGCAATCTTGAAACCGAGGTTGGCCATGACCGTTGCAACAACGGTGTCGGATCGGAGTTCGCCCCGCTCTCGCATAGCCAGGCCCAGAATCGCGAGAATCTGGTCCCCGTCGACGAACGCGCCCGACGCATCGACGGCAAGGCACCGATCAGCATCGCCGTCATGCGCGATGCCGATGTCAGCCCCTGTCTCGCGTACGGCCTGGGTGAGGTCGTCCATGTGCGTCGAGCCGCACCCGGCGTTTATGTTCAGGCCATCCGGGGTCGCGTGGATGGCGATCACTTCCGCGCCGGCGCGACGCAAGGCCTCGGGTCCAACGACCGAGGCGGCACCGTTCGCACAGTCGACGACAACCTTCAGGCCGGTCAAGTCATGCGGAACTGTCGACAACAGGTGCTCGACGTACTCCGACGCACCTTCTCTGTGGTCATGTACTCGGCCGATCCCAGCCCCGATCGGCCGCTCCACCTGGGCGTACAACTCGGCTTCGATTGCGTCCTCGAGTTCGTCGGCCAACTTGTGGCCCCCGCGGGAGAACAACTTGATCCCGTTGTCGGGCATCGAATTGTGCGACGCGGACAACATGACACCGAAATCGGCGTCGAGGCGATCGACCAAGAAGGCGACTGCCGGAGTCGGAAGAACACCGACCAGCAAGACATCTACACCGACACTCGTGAACCCAGCAACCACGGCGGCTTCGAGCATCTCGCCACTCGCCCGGGGGTCACGACCCACAACAGCGATCGGGCGCTGGCCCGCGGCTGTGTGGGATGCGAACTGTCCGGCTGCGCCGAGCACGCGCGCAGCGGAAACGGACACCGCCAGGGCGAGTTCGGGCGTCAGTTCGGCGTTGGCCAGACCGCGTACCCCATCCGTACCGAACAACCGGCCCATGACTGGGACCGCCCGATCAGCGCTTGGAGTACTGCGGTGCCTTGCGGGCCTTCTTCAGTCCGTACTTCTTGCGCTCGGTGACGCGCGGGTCACGGGTGAGGAAGCCGGCCTTCTTCAGAGCCGGGCGGTTTCCCTCTTCATCGATCTCATTGAGCGAGCGGGCAATACCCAGACGCAGCGCACCGGCCTGACCGGAGATGCCGCCACCGTTGATTCGGGCGAAGACATCAAAACGGCCCTCGGCCTCAACCACACGGAAGGGGTCATTGACCAACTGCTGGTGGACCTTGTTCGGGAAGTAGTCCTCGAGCGAGCGACCGTTGATCGTCCAGCGGCCAGTCCCCGGCACGATTCGCACCCGCGCAATCGCTTCCTTGCGCCGTCCGGTGGCCGCCGCCGGTGCGGTCGTGATCACGCGCGACGGGATTGCCGCCGAAGACGACGTCTCGGTTGTGTATTCGCTGGGAGCGTCTTCGTCAGTCTCAGGGACGACGTCGATAACGTCAGTGGTCGCCTCGGTCATCAGGCCACGGATTCCTTTCGGTGGTCAAGCAATTGTCGTTGGGGTCGCCGTGGCGTTACTGCGCGACCTGGGTGATCTCGAAGGGCTGGGGCTGCTGCGCTGCGTGCGGGTGCTCGGAACCGGCGTACACCTTGAGCTTGCTCAGTTGCGCGCGGCCGAGCGTGTTGTGCGGCAGCATCCCCTTGACGGCCTTCTCGACGGCGCGGCGCGGGTTGGTCTCCAGCAACTGGATGTAGGACGTGGCGCGCAGTCCACCCGGGTACCCCGAGTGGCGGTAGTCCATCTTCTGGTTGAGCTTGGCGCCCGTCAGGGCGACTTTCTCGGCGTTGATGATGACCACGAAGTCGCCGGTATCGACGTGCGGGGCGAACGTCGGCTTGTGCTTGCCGCGCAGCAAGGTCGCTACCTGGCTGGCCAACCGGCCGAGGACCACGTCAGTGGCGTCGATGACGTGCCACTGGCGGGTGACCTCGCCGGGCTTCGGGGTGTACGTGCGCACGGTGCGTCGCCTTCGTTTGGACGTGAGGTGTTGGTCGTACGTTCTCGATGTGGCTGGCGGTCCGGCTTCGGCCCGTGGTGAGGACTCCAGCACGGAGATCTCCCACGGGCAGCGCGACGAACACGCACAACGACCGCCCAGAGTACCGGCGGGTGTCTCTGGGGGTCAAAACGCCCCCAGGGAGAGCCCCCGACGCCCCCCGCTCCGACCCGCGAGGGCGCGGACCTAGACCCCGAGGTCGCGGCGCTCGTAGGCCAGGAATCCCCCGACAAGGCCCACGATCGCAACCAGGAGGCAGCCGATCAGGACGTTCCACGCGGCGGGCTCGGCCGGCGCGTACGTGAGGTGGGTGTACGGAGAGAGATCGATGACCCGGGTCGGCAGTTTCACGATGGCGCCCAGGAAGGCCACGAGGTAGGCCACGCCCACCAGACCCCCCACGACCACGGTCGTCACGGCGGGGCGCAGACCGTGGATCAGCCAGGCGATCCCGAGAAAGGTCAGCGAGATGGGCAGGTAGTTCGCGGCGGCCTGGACGCACTGGATCAACGTCACCCCACCGCCGCCCCAGGTCGCGCCCAGCCACAACGAAGTCGCGCTGACCATGACCAGACAAAGGACGGCGATCAGCATGGTGCTCATCAGCGACCAGTTCCATTGCCCGCGCGACACCGCGTTGGAGTACGGAATGTCCAGCCGACCGATTGTCTCGTCGTCGTAGTCGATGCGGATCACGGTGATGCCGTAGGCCACGATGACGAGTGAACTGAAACTGGCCAACACCGCAACGAAACCGGGGACCGTGACGATCGCGCCCATGTTGTACTGCTGAATCAGATCCCGCCAGGACGCATCGTCGGCGATGAACGTCGAGAAGATGCCGGAGAGTCCACCGAACCCGACACCGCTGATCGCGACCGCGACCGCCCACGGAATGAAGTCCCGGATCCGTCGTCGCAAAGCGAAACTCTCTGGTGAGCTGAGCAACGCCGTCTTCGGCTCCGCCTGGTCGCTGATGAGGAAGAGACCAGCACCGGTGTCGCGGCGGACCGAGAGGAACAGCGCCAGGGCACCCAGGACAATCGGGGTCAGGGCCAACGGGATCAGTGGCGCAGGGTTGTTGCCCGCGAACGCCTGCAACTTGGTTTGCCAGCCCAGTGGCGTCAACCAGGTCAACCATGAGTAGTCCGACGACGCATTACCGAGCATGCGTAGGAGCAGCGCAACGCCGTACACGCCGAGTGCAATCCCACTGGCTCTGCGTCGCGTCGGTACGACTTGGGCGGCAACGGCTGCGACAGAGGCGAAGCAGGCCATCATCAGCGCGAAACCCACCCCGTACAGCCAGGCCCC
>Ga0315273_10001885_pt1 | contig 24283 bp, 31 predicted proteins | sample YL17G02_0_MG_FD_205753 | JGI IMG/M metagenome (GOLD analysis project Ga0315273, IMG submission 205753) | Sediment microbial communities from Yellowstone Lake, YNP, Wyoming, USA - YL17G02_0 | ecosystem: Environmental > Aquatic > Freshwater > Lake > Sediment | place: USA: Wyoming | collected... | reverse complement strand
CTCCTCCACCACGCCCGCCAACCCCTGCCCTGTCAGAGGTCGCCCGCGAACGGGCCGACGTCCAGCGGGCGCTCCTGGCGTTGGCCCACGCCCTGGCAGCCGCAGGCTTGGGTGCGGTCGCTGTCACGTCCGCGGGCGCCCTGCTGGAGGTCGTCCTCCACGGGGCGGCCGCCCACGTGGACCCGGCCACCCGGCGCTCGTGCGTGCAGACCGTGCGCCGCCTGGTGGCAGATGCGGTGGCAGGAGCGACGGCGGGTGGGGCGGACGCCGCGGCCACCTCCTCCACCCGACCAACCGCCGACCTGGATGCCTTCCTGCGCACACGCATCATCCCCACCATCTGCCTGGGCGGCCTGGTAGCGGGCGTGACCGGGGCGACTGGTGCGGCTGCGGCTGCAGCTGCAGCTGGCGTGGCCCCAACCCCATCCCTCACTCCTCCTCGCCTGGACGCCCGGGACGGGGCGGTGGCCGCCTTGGTGGGCGATGCGGCGGCACTTTTAGTGGAGGCCGTCCAGGCGGTGGCGGCCTTGAACATCGCCCCGCCTGTGGACGTGGCGTCCATGGCGGCGGGCGTGGGCTTGCCGCCCGACGTGGCCGGCGAGCTAGCGGCCGCAGTGGGAGTGGCGGACGTGAAAGCCGCGAAAAGCGCCCTGAGAGGGGGGTTGCTGGCGTTGGCGGGGGTGGGCGGGGCGGCGGCGGCGCGGACGCGGGTCGTGGCAGCGGCGTCGGCCCGGGCGAGTATGTCGGAGAGCATGTCGACGGCGGCGGGAGGGTGAGGAGGAAAGGAGGAGAGTTTTGTCATGTTTTTTTTTTTTGCATGCCCCTTCCCACCCATACACGTGCGCACATCGCACCACAGCCATGAAACCGCCGCGTCAAGCCTTCCCCTCCCGCAGCTTTTTGCGCAGGCGCTGCTTCTGGGCCTTCGTCATGGCCGGCCCTTCCGGCTCCGACAAAGGCGCCTGGGGAGGAGGAGGCGGGCGGGCGACGGGAGCAGGAGCAGCAGCAGCAGGCCGGGGCACGGCGGCGGCGGTTGCACCCTTCACGGCCCGCCCGCCCTGGACGACCGGGCCGGGCGGCGGGACGTGGACCAGGCGGACGGGAACACCGCCGCCCAGGCCACCCCCGCTCCGCCCACCCCCCGGCGGGCCCCGCCCGGGCGCGGCGCCCTGGTAGCCGCCACGCCCGCGGCCGGGCGCGGGGGCGCCGCCGTTGGCATAAGCGGCCGGTCGGAGGCCCGGGGCGGCGTGTTGTGAGGGCGCCGGCGCCCGGGCCGCGGGCGGGGCGGCCCCACCCGCCAGGCCGGGCACCTGGCGGAACTCTTCCGGGAAGTCGAGGTGCTGGTAAAATGGAGGGTGAGAGGGCGAGAACGGGAGGGAGATGAGCGCGCGCGCGAGCCTCGTTTTTTCTCTCTTCTCGTCTCTCCTCTTCTTCGCTACTCACCGCAACGGTCGGGGGCTGCACCTGGAGCGGCCGCTCAAAGGGCCGTTGGGGCGGGTGCTGGATGAAGCCTTTTAAGGAGGTAAGGGAGAGAGTGAGGAAACGACGGCGCGGCTACGGGTGAAAGCAAGAGAAGAAGCACGCCGGTGCGTGAAGCGGCGGCAAGCGCGCACGCGCAACAATTCGCCGCGCTTAGAGCGAGTAAGAGCTTTATCTGGACGCATGGACGTGAGGCCACAGCGACAGCGTGCCGCGCTTGGCACCACAAAAACACCTGTCCACCCGATCGCTTTTCTCGAGACTCAACTCGACTCGCTCTCTCTCTGCTTACCCGACCCGATGGTGGGCGCGTCGATGTGCATGGTCGCCGCATCGATGCGCTCCTGGTCCGTGAAGAACTGGGACATGGTAGGTGGGATATCGAGAAGGTGGTGGAACTGGAAAGCGGATAAACAGGAGCCCGGCAAAGGCGGAAGTGCGGACGAGAAAACAAGCGCGCCGGCTCGCCTTCACTCCTCATTCTCGTCCAGCGCGTCCAGCGCGTCTCTCCACCTCTCCATCCTCTGCCATGCCCGCTCACCCCTTGGCCCTGGGCACCCTCCTGGCCATAGTCATGCTCTCCCGCGCCACCTCCGCCTCCCCACGCCCAGCCGTCGGCCCGGGCGTGGCCTACGAGGTGGAAGGCAGCCTTGCCGCGCTCTCCCTGGCCCGGCCGGGCGGGGGCGAGGACGCCGCCGCTGCGGTGGCCGGTGCCCCAGACTGGTCGGCAGTGGATGAGGAGGAGGGCGCTGCGGGGTGGGCGCCGCCGCCACCGCCCCCACGCCCGTGCGCCTCCCCGCCCGAGTGCCGGGCAGCGTGCGAGGGGAGCGCGGCGCTAGCCGGGGCGGGCGCGGACGCCGTGGAAGCCGCGGTAAGAAGCGCGCGCGCGCGAGAGAGAGAGAGAGGGAGGAGTTTTTATCGCCCACAAGCAGTATGACCAGCCATCACTCTCGCCATCGCGGGGGAGGGGCTGGCGTTTGTGGCGGCGAAGCGGGCTGGTCGCAGGCGAAGAAAGAAACAAGATGCGCAGGGGCGAGCGAGCGCGACGGCTCTCCCCCTTTTTTTGACGCGCTCCCCTGTTTTCAACCTTCTCCCCCTCAGCTCATCACCTGCGCCAACGCCTTTCGCACCTCGCCCTCCACCTTCACCGGCGACCTGGCCACCGCCTGCCCGGCCGTCGTGGAGGCCGGCGACTGGCCGCCCCCACCCTCCCCAGCTTCACGCGGCCCGCTCGCCCCGGCCCCACCCCTGGCCACGGCCGCGCGCGCGCACGCCCAAGCCATGGCCGCCTCCAATTTCTTCGACCACACCCCGCCGGGCGACGCGTCCGCCACGCCTTTAGCCCAGGTGACTGCGCTGGAGCCTCGGGCTAGTCGAGTTGGCCAGCTGATCGCGGCCGGGTGGCCGTCACCGGTCGCCGTCCTGACCCAGCTCGCCTGCACGCCCGCCAACCGGCGCATCCTGTTGTCGTGCGGGTACGACGGAATCGGCGCGGGGGTCGCTTTTCCTCCACCGTTGAAAGGAGGGGATGACGCTGGGAGTGCTTTCACTGAAGGCTGGGACTCTTATTTTGTCCTGGACCTGGCATGCGTGCGGCCGGGCGGGTGCGAGGTGGAGTGCAAGGCTGGTGGTGGGAGTGGGAGTGGTGGTGCGCCTGCGCCCGCCGAGCCGCCCACGGCCGCCTCCACGCCGCCGCCACCGCAAACGCAGACGGAGTATGAGTGGAAGGTTGTGGCGGAGCCGAAGATACCGTCTGCTTCGGCGGCGGCGACGGCGGTGCTGCTTGCGACAACCACGCCGCCGCCGCCGCCGCAGGCCACGACCGCTGCGTCCCCGCGCACGACCGCCGCGCCTTTACCTACCAAGCCTACCAAACCTGTTCTTATCCACACCAACAAATTTGTTACAGGCCCCCGCGCCCGCCTGTGCGTGGCGGGCGGCGTGCAGTTGGGCTCCCGCGGTCCGCTAGTGGTGGTCGGAGGCAAGGCGGCTGTCCTGACCTTGACTTTACCTGCCGTTGACGGTACCCGGACGCCCCGTCCGGCCGACTTTGAGGTGACTGCCGGTGGGGTCGTGACCGCGGTGGTGCCATTATACCTAGCCGCCGGCCAGGGCCGGGCGTACGCGGTCGCCGTCCGTGTCCCACTAGGCAGCAGGAGCAGCGGTGGCCCTGCCGTTCGCTCCTTCACAGTCGGCCTGGCCGCCGCGGCCGCGGGAGATGTGGTCGGGGGAGGAGGGAATGGGAGTGCGTTGTTGGCTCCATTATCGCTGAGCCTGGGTGTGGGCGGGGTCGGGGTGGTGCCCGTGACGGCGGCGGTGATGGGTTGAGGCCAGAGACATGCATGAGAGATGGAGAGCAGGTTGACTACCAGGTTGACTACAGCTCCTCAGAGTGAAGTTTTAATTTTCTTCGCCAACACACACACAGACACACACACACACACTCGCTCCACGCCCTCCCATGCTGCCTTCCATGACCCTGGCCACCCGGCCGGGTGGGCGCATTCTGACTCGGAACGCCCGCGCACCCCGGGTGGCCCGGTTTACTAGCCCGGCCGCCGCGCCGGCGCCGGCACATGGGCAGCCTGCTCGCGCTGTCCACGCCACCGCCGCGCCTGGCGGGGCTGATGGTCCGGCGGGCGCGTCCACGTCGTCCCGTGCGGTGCCAGAGGAGGCTAGCTCGGCTCCATCGTCCACGCCTGACCTTGCGGCCTCCGTCACGGCGGCCGCCTGCCTGCTGCTCGCGTCGGCCGGGCCCGCTTGGGCTGACGCGGCCGACGCGGCGGGCGCCGCCGACTTTTCCAAGGGCGGCTTTGCCAAGGAGAGCTATTATGTGACGTTGGGGTTGTTCCTGCTGTCGCTGCCAGGTGAGAGAGAAAAAGAGAGAGGAAGAGAGAGGAGAGACGGCGAGGGGCGGGGGCAATGGGGTCGAACGAGAACGGGGGGAAGGGGGCGTCGTGGCCCGACCTCGACCACCTCACACTTTTTTCTCTCCTTTTTCTTCAGGCCTCTGGTCCCAGGTCAAGCGCGCCCCGAAGGCCAAGCGCGTGCGCAAGGTGTACGAAGTCCCAGGGCCTGCCGTCCCGGGCGCCATGCCCTTGGACGCCCGGGCCCGCCAGATCTTCCAGTACTTCAAGGTAAATGATGTGGGAAAGAAAGAAAAAAAGGGGGGGGGGGGGGAAGGGGGCTCTCATTTCCCCCACGCACGCCCACGGCTCCGCCACGGCGCGCGCACGCCTCACACATTGCCTTGTCCATCTCTGTCTGTCTCTCTTTACACACTCGCAACACCTGACGTTAGGCCAACAACTATGAGGTCGCCGACCGGGGCGAGGTCATCAAATTTGTGGGCACGTATGCGGCCTCCCGTGGCCAGGCAGCCGCTCTCGTCTTCTACGTCTTTTGCGGCCTGGCCTCCACCGCGCTCGTCCTGTCCATTGCCGCGCCCTTCGGAGGCAACAACTGGTACGGCCTGACCGCCCTGTCCCCGCTGGCGGGTGTGTACTACTGGCAGCGGGGCACACGGGTGGAGGAGTTTTTGGTGAAGATGTCGACCGCAGACGACGAGTCGACGACCGACATCTCCATCGAGGGCGACAAAGAGGAAGCCGAGCGGCTGTGCAAGGCGCTGGGATTACAGGAGAAGGGGATGGTGTACGTGAAAGGCATTCTTGGGTGATAACATGGAGAGAGAGTGAGCGCGATTTTGGGCGTGAAAAGAACGAGGTATGCCGCCCTGGTGGGATTGAGGCAAATGAGGAGCAGAGTGTGGAGGTACTTTTCCCCTTTCGCGCGCTCCGTTCGTGTGGCCTCTGTTGTCCTTTCGTTTCGTCGGCATGCATTCATTCATTCATTGATAAACAATAAGCAGCCAGCGTCGCCCGGAAAAAGGGCCGCACGCGACGACAGCCCTCTCCCTACCCACCACCACCACCACCCGCGCTCTCCATCATCACGGCCAGGGCTGCCCGGAAGCCCGCGTCCTTCACCGCGGACGCGACGCGTGCGGGGGTGGGCGGGGGTGGGCCGGGCGTGGCTGTGGCTGACGTGCCACCGCCACCTCGCGTGGGCGACGGCACGGGCGTGCCCCCACCCCCTCCAGCGCGGGCCGCAAAAGCCTCTCGCACCGCGCCCGCTGCGGCTTTGGCCTCCGCCTTTGTCCAGTCGGCTCGGGCGGCCAGCAGGCGGTCCACCATGGCTGGGGTCAGGCTGGGCGTAGAAGCTAGCAGGGCGGTGTACGCTAGGATGGCCGCGTCCGTCCCATCCGCCCCCGCCAAATCTGCGACCTCCACCAGCAGGCGCACCGCCCGGGCGGCCGCGTCGGGCGACCGGCAGTGCGGGGCCATGGCCGCCACCAGGTCGACCGCGTCGGACCGCAACCGCTCCGCGTCTGCGGGCGTCCACCAGCCACCGGTCAGAATGTTTGCGGTGCTGGAGGTGGAAGCGGCGGCGGCAGGCCCGCCGGGCGACGCGTCCGGTCCCCAATCACCTCCAGCCTTGGTCGGGACCAGTGCCAGGGCGGCCGCCGCAAAGTGCGCCGCCGCGCCGCTGGCCAGAGCTTCCGCCAGGCGTTTGGCAAAGTTCGGCTCCACCAAGGCTGCATAGTCGCCGTGGTAGTCCACCAGGGTGGCCGCAATGGAGGGCGTCACCTGGCCCGCCCGCCAGTCGGGCGAGCAGGCGGCCTTGGCAAACAGGGCGCCCAGCGCGGCGTCGCCCGCCAGCGTGCGGGCGGCCAGGGCCCGCGTCGCCGCGGCCGCCACGTCCAGGAAACCCCGGCACGCGCCTTCCACATCCAGTGGCCGGCGAGTGGCTGGGTTGACGCAGAAGCCTGCCATGGGAGGCTGAACGCCGCCACCACCGCCAGCTTCCGCCAGGCGCTCTGCCAGGTCGGCCGACTCCCGGTGGGCGCGGGCGTTATTGTTGACCAGGGCGGCCAGGTGCGCATCGTCCAGTCCGCCACCCGAAATGGCAGCCAGTTGGGCTGCCTGGAAGTCGCCCATGACGTCCAAGATGTCGGCGGCCGTCAGGTAGAGCAGCTCGCCGCGAGTGGACTAAAGAAAAATGGTGGTGGTGAGAGAGGTGGTGAGAGAGAGGTGGTGAGGAGGCGAGAGACTTGGGCGTGCGCGCACCTAGGCAATCCCGCCTCCCACCCCCTAGTGCGGTGGTGTGGTGGCAGAGGTCGCGCAGAGCACGCGCACACACACGCGATCCTCTCCCTTCTTTCCTATTAGGAAAGAAGGGAGAGAGAGACCAGAGACCTTACCTCTTCCACCGCGGCCAGCTGTTCGTTGGCAGACCGGAAGAAGTCCACCGCCCCAGGCGTCCACAGCAGGCCGTCCGCGGCCTGGGAGGGCGGGGACCCCAGGTCGGTGGCCAGCATGGTGCGGGTCCACCCGGCCAGGGCGGCCTTGGCTCGGGCGGCGTAGGCGGTGGCCAAAGTGGAGACAGGGTCGGTCAGTGCGGGTGGGGCGGGGAGGAGAGAGGCCGTCGAGGTTGGCCCGCCTGGACCACCACCTTCACCGCCGTGCGCCAAATACCCTACGCCGAGGTCGTCCAGGGTGGCCACGTACGCGTCCGTCCAGGCCAGGACGGCCAAGATGTCTGCGTTGGCCAGGCAGCCGCCCGCGGCGGCGGCCAAGGCTTCCAGGGCGGCCGCGATGCCGTCGTGGACCGCCCGGGCGGCCGCACCGAAGAACGCGTCCCGCCGGGCAAAACAGGGGGCCGCGTAATCTGACACAGCCGCCAGGTCAACCACAAAGACCTGGGCGTCGGCCAAGATGGCTCGGACGCACCCGTCCGTGTCCACGCCCGCCGCGCCCAGGCGGGAGCAGGCCGCCAGGAGCGGGGCAAACGCGTCCTGGATAGACATGGCGACCTGGGCCTGGGCGCGGGCCCACCACCTTTTAGGGCGTGGCGCGCCCGGGCCGGCCGCTTCCAAGTGGCGGTCCACCGCTTCCTGGGCTTCGATGACCCGGGCCGCGTCCACCAGGGCGGCCGGGCGGGTGCGGCCCAGCACCCTGAACGCGCGCACGGTCGCCCACAGCCGGTCCTCAAACTGGCGGCCCGCCCGGCGGACGCGGTCCAGGTAAGGGGCAAGGCTGTCGGGAGGGGGGGTGAAAGGGGAGGTTATGGATGGTGCGGACTCGCCGCCACCCCCACCCCCACCCCCTCCTGCCGCCGCCGCCCGCTCCCCCCGGGCGGCGACCTCGAGTGACCGCTGGGCCGCAGCGGCCGTGCCCTCCAACGCCGCCAGGCACTCGTGCACCTGGGCCAGGCGGGCCCCGCCCGCCAGCATGGCCTCTGCCCGGGCCGCCTCGGCGGGCAGGGCCGCCACCGCCTCCGCCCCGCGCAGGGCGTCGGTGGCGGCCGCGTGCGCGGCCGCCAGGGCGGCCACCGTGTCAGGGCGGGCGACCAGGTCGGAGGCCGCCCCGCACGCGCCGTCGATGAGGCGGTAACACTCCCGCAAGCGAGCTAGAGCGCGGGCGGCGTCGTCTAGGCGGGCGGAGCCTGTGCGGACGGCGTCCACGTGGGCGGCGACGGCGGCGGAGAGGCGGGCGGCGTTGGACTGATGTGGGAGAGAGGAGAATGAGATGAGGATGGGTGGAGAGGGTCAGGGGTCGCCCGCGCTCCCTCCTCCTCTCCTACTCACCACCCGCTTCGCCTCATACTCGGCCCGCAGGTCCGGCAGGCGGCGCAGGTGTTCTGGGTGCTGCATGAGGCGGCCGACCTCGGCGACGGCGGCGGCCCGGGCGTCGGCGGCCTGTGTTTTTGGTGGGGGAGAAAGGAAAAACGCGGCGGGGGGCGGGCGTGTGAAAACAGCTTTTTGGAACGTGGTGTGCCGCAGCGCGCATCACGCTATTCACCCTGACAGATCTCATTAAGGGTAGCCTGACCAATGCGCTGTCTAATGAAGACGGCCAGAAAGATAAAGAGAGGCTGGGCCACGCAGGGAGAGTGGGCGTTGCATGCACTTGCTCTTTTTTTTCACGCCGCACGCTGGCTTGCTCCCATCTTACGCACTAAAAACGCACCTCTTCAGAGACGTCCATGGTGTGAGGCGGGTAAGCGCGTGCAGGGGGGGGGAGCAGGCATGTATGCGTGCGAGCGGGCACGCTGTGAGTGTTGACGGGCCCCCTCCGCGGGGCAGTGAAGGCGAGAAAGAGAGATGCTTTCTTTTTCAACCTCAACCTCGACCCCTTCCATCCATCCCCCGTCCCGCCCGAGTCACGGCTCGGAGCACGGCCCGTATACCTACTCCACAAGGCCAGATTTTACATAAGGCACGCCCTTAGTTAAGATGGCAAACTCAATCCAAGAGACAGCTTCAGATAACGCGTGCGGTCGATTTTGAAGGACGCGCGACACTTGCTTAGCACGAAAACGGTAGACAGGGTTGGAGATCGCGATCAATGCCTCCGATATCAACTCCACATTCAAACTTTTGATCCGAAGGGCGGCGCCAGAGGCAGCAAACTTGCATGCGTTGTCTAACTGGTCGGCAATGATGGGAATTACCGTGACAGGAACTCCGTGAAAGAGGGCCTCGTAAAGGCCGTTGTTTCCACCGTGGGAGAGGAATCCAACAATGTTCGAGCTGGCCAACAAAGCGTTCTGAGGAAGAAAGGGTACCACCGATATAGAATCACTTGCTAGCTCAGACGCTGTTAAGTCCGCAGGAAAATCGAATGCGTCCACTTTCCAAATGACGCGTAAAGGTGCTAGCTTGTTGAGAGCGGAGCGGATGGCAAGCATTTCGGAACGCGAGAGTGCACTCAGCGTCCCCAGCGATGCGTAAAAGAAGGGCGAGCAGTCCTCTTCAGTAAAGTAAAAACTGGAATTTGTGCGCGGACTGTGGAAGCACGGCGGGTGGCGAACAGACTGGAAGGGAGCAGCGGTGGAAATCTTAGTAGGAAGCAATGGCCCTACATGTTTAATCCAAGGAGGCAGTGGCCGTGGCCATTCCATCAGTGGGTCGGCATTCACAATCACCAATGACTCCGCTGATAAATCAACTGTCTTGTGCAAGTTGTGAGCAGCAAGGATTGGACGGTGAAATGCAAATTCAATGTACCAAAACACGGCGGCGGTGGTAAGGCTGGTGAGAACGTTTTTTATCAAGTCAGAAACTTTCATCGGGATGGTCAGACCGCTGCCAAATTGAGGTACAGAAAAAACAGAAATAGGCGACCCTGCATACAAAGATGCCAGAGGGTCGGCAAGGGGTGCGCAAGAAAGAAACCCGACCGGCGCGCCTATTTTTTTGGCCAGCAAAGAGGTGCCTGCAAAAGCAAAGTCGCCAAAGACAAAGTCTGGTTGAAAGTCCTGTGAGAGGGCGTGGATTGAGGGTATATTTAGTGTCTACCGTCTTTAATTTTAAGCCGGTGTATATTATGGCCTAGTGGCGGAGAGGGTGCGGCAGTGATGGGCGGAAGGACGGGCGGAGATGGGTCGGAAATGAAATGCTGAGAGGGGCGCGTGCATGAGAAGTGGCGTGCAAGGAAACTTCCTTGCACGCCACCTAGATCACGGATAATAGCGTACCTTAATCTTGGATACCGTTTCGTCGTTAAGTAAAATCTGCGTCTGCTTTGCCCACACACGAAACCCGGTTAAGACCGATTCTAGGGGTGCCTTGAACCGGAGAGAGCGCGCACCTGTGAAAAGAGAGGTGTAACTCCCGTGAAATGGGCGGGGATGTAACTTCCCAGTACCTCTTCGCACAGTCTTCTATCTTCGCGTTCCTTCCTTCTTCCTTCTTTTAAGTCTCACTTCCTCTTACCTGAGCGCCAGTCGGCCTCGGAGATGCCTGTGTTGTAAGCGACAAGCTTGGGATTTGATATATTTTGGGTGTTCATAAACGACGAGAAGCGTGGGACGTCGCTTTGGTCCGCGACCAGCCACACCGTGTGTCCGCGATCGGCGAGACCGGCTGCAATCTCCCACATAAGGCGCGAGTGCGATGCTGCCCCAGGAAGCGGGACAGCAACAACGCGGCTTCCTTTGCCGCGCAGGACGGCGGCGTCGCCAAATGAAAGCAGCAGGAGAATGAGAAAAAATATTAACATTTTGAGGTGTGAGCGACCCCTCACACCTCGTCTTCATTCTTTAGCAACAACGCCGCCGTTCCTCTCAGGATATGGCCTGCTGTACGCTTATCGCTCAAACGTCATTTGCTGGGCCAACGTGTGTGCACACCTTGAAGGTCTATAAGCACGCACTGCCCCACTCGGAAAGCCTCTACTCCTGCTTGCTTTTATGCAAGTCTACGAACGAAACTGACAAAGAAACGGTCTCCTCTCTCCTCGGCATTCGCGAGGACTCTGAACCCGACCACGACGCCTTCATCGCAATGCTGGTCGCTTCGTATGTCGCGCATATGGCATGTGTGGTAAACCATGATCAGTGATGCCGGCAACGCAATAGCGATGTTACGAAACTCCCATCACATCAGCGTGCTCTCCCACCTCCCCTCGCTCGTCGGCACTCCCCTCCCTCCCACCCGCCTCACCACCTTGCCGCCCTCCCACACGACCACCACCGGGAGGGCGACTGGCTCCTCATACCCGGCCAGCGCCCCCACCACTTCCGGCCACCGCGCCGCGTCCAGGCGGGCAAAGGTAGGCGGGCGACCACCACCACCGCGGCCACCATCCGTGCGCACGCTGCCACCTTTCACACGCGCCGCGTACGCCGCCAGGGCCGCCACCGCCGCGTTCGTCCGGGACCCGCCTGCCGGGTCGTACAGGACCAGCACCAGCTTGTCTGGGCCGCCCACCGTTTCGGTCACCGCGGCGGGCGTGGTCGCCGGCAGGGCGCCAAACGTCGCTTCCTCTTCAGCCGAACTCCAGGGAACTAGAGCCGCCGCCGCCCCTGCTGCCGCGACAAGCCAGGCGCCGGCTGCGGGCGAGGCGGTAAACAACAACGAGCACGCCGTCAGCTGGGCGACGCGTGCGGCGATGGGCAAAGCTCCCGCCAGCCCAGCGCCCCGGCTGATGACCCGGGCGGCGACAGAGCCTGCGGCCGCGCACAAGGCGAGCGGCTCCCAGTTCGCCATGGTGGCTGCACTAGGCGCACCACTGGACATCACCTGCTCCCGCAAGGCGACGGCCAGGGCCAGGACGGCGACGGACGCGGTCGCATGCGGGGTGAGGATGGGCGTGAGGATGGAGGACACGAGGGGTGGTTGAGGTCGGGGCGACGGCATTTTTTCTCCTCTGTCTTTTCGTGTGTGTGTGTGTGTGTGTGTTACTCCGAGCTTCGTTCCACCGTGGACGTGGAGCAAGAAGGAGGTCTGGCACAGAAGCTTTGTTAGTGGGGAGATCCGGCTGGTCCGCTGGTGCGCGTGCGTGCGTGCGAAAGGCAGGGAAGCAGAAGTGAACATTGGTCGCCGGCCACCCCACTTCTCATTTCTGTCTAGCCCGCGTGCGCGTTCGACCTCTCCATGCTCCTGCTCAGGTCCGCCCGCCACCTTGCCCGAGCGTTCGAGGCGCAGGCTCAAGGCGTGGTTGATGTGATGGCGCCCGGTCCGCTGGTGCGTGTCCGTGTTTGATTTATCATGGGCGCGGAGCGCCACAGACGACTCTTTCAACCCACCTCATTATCTTCCATTCACACCACCACCACCCTCTCCCAGTCTTCCCACCTCAAATGGGACGCCGCAGCCCGGGCCCGGGCCTGTGAAGCCGTGCGTCGCGCCTTGGCCAAGTCCCGGCGGGCGGGCGTCGAAGAAGCGGGGGGCAGTGGCGGGCGGGCGGGCGGGCGGCGGTGAGAAAGAGAGGCGAGCGCACGTGCCGCAGGCCTTTAGGGATGGGGTTCAGAGGTAGTTGTGGGTTTTGGGACGACGGGGTGCCACGGGTCTTGTTGCATCCCGTATCCGCCACCACTGTGTAGCTTAGGCGTGTGTGCGTCACACGCACGCCAGGTTGGTCACCATGGGTCGCACCCGTCGGGTTAGTCCACACGCATCTCTCTCTCTCTCATTTCCATCCGTCCTCTCCAACCTCGATGGACCGTGGCCGGCTTGTCCTTTTTTCTCCTTATTCCTCGCTACAACCCGCCCGACCACGCTGCGTGCGTGCACCCCCTCCCCGGCTTTTCCCTATCTCTCCCTCGCTCTGCGACCACGTGAAAAAGAAGACAACGCCCCCCTCCCTGTGCGTCTCTCTCTCCTTTCATCCCGCAGCGGGCGCCCGCGCCCCCACCCCACCCCCGCCGTCCGCCTCCCCTGCCCCACCACCACGACTACGCGGTGCCGCGGGCGCCTGGCCGTACACGCACCAGCTCGCGACGATGGCCACGCCCAGGACGACATACTTGAGCATCCAGACATCGGTGCTCAGCAACAGGGCCATCGCCGGCAGCAGGACGGGTTCGTTGACGGGCTGGGTGGGCGGGCGAGGTGGGGGTGGAGGTGGCACAACGTCTGGGATGTCTGGGCGGCGGAGGCGGCGGCGGACCCGGCTCGCTTCCTGGGCCGCCGCCAGCAGCGCTGCGGCAAATTCTACTAGCCGGGCCTCCAGCTCTGGGCGGTTGACATGGTCGCTAGGCAACAGGATCTCCAAGGCATCGACCGCGTCCCAGTTGGCGGCTTCCGCGCGGACGACAGCGTCCACGGCCGCGACCTCGTTCGGGTCGACGTCCCCTCCTTGTTCCTCTCCCTCCTGGTCCACGTCCACATAATCCAGGACCTGGGCTAAGCCAACCGTGCCCGGCGGCGGCGACGGCGGCAGCACCAGTGGCGGTGGTGGTGGCGGTGCCTGCACCAGTGGCGGTGGCGTTGGCCTGCGACGTGTGAAAAAGGATGGAGGAAGAGAGTTGCGTGTGCGAAGGCCGCTCCATACTCGATTCTGAGGTTTGAAGGGGCAGTCACACTGCCCGTTGCACTCACCCAGCCACCGCGCGACGGTTCAGGAAGATAATCAGCGCCCACACGCAAAAGGTCCCGAAGAGGAGGGCCAGGTCGGCGCCCATGAGAGGTCGTGCCATGAAAAGAGAGAGGTCGGGAACGATGAAAAGAGAGAGTGTTGCTCTCGCTAGCTCGCTCTCGCTCGCTGCTAGCGGCCTCCACACAAAACATAAGCCCTGTGTTCCCTCCCGCACCCATGGCCGGTCAAGGAAAGTCTGCCCTGACAGCCGCCCTGGCCGGCGGGGACACCACAGACCAGCCCCCCACCGCCCGACTCCGCCTGGACCCGAAGGCCTTCCCCTGCCTCGCCGGTTTCAATGTCGGCGGCGCCGTGCCCCCGCTCGTCGCGGGCGCCGACGGCCTGGGCGAACTCGTGTCCGGCTTTGAGAAAGTCAGCCTGCGGGGAGACCAACTGGCCGGCTCCGCGCCGACGGCGGGTCTCCTGTCTGATGGCAGCGCAGCGGTGAGTGCGCGGAGCAGAGTGGGTGCCTTTTGTTTTTTTTTGGGGGGGGCACGTGAAAGAAAAAAGGCATTTCTAGGGCGCACGACTGGGGTTGAGGACGCGAGCGTGCTTTCCTTTTCTCAACCACCCCACCCACGCTCTCTCACGCTCGCGCGCCCTCACACACTCTCACGCACTGCACCCTCATTTCCAGGCCGACTACGAGCTCAACCCACACCGCCGCCGGGGCGGTCAGGAACGCCTGCCCCTGGCCGGGTCGCTGATGGTGACTTGAAAAGGAGGGAGAAAGAGGTTTTCGCCTGCGAGCGCGGCGGGCGCGGGCCGGGCCGCGCCTGGGGGAAAAAAAAATCACTCTCTCACGCCCAACTTCACCCGTCAACCACCAACCCAGGACGAGCGCCGGTGGGTCTCCCTCGGCTCCGCCGCCCCCGCACCCAACTTGATCTCGGACGCGGTCATCGGGTCCCTCCCCGCCGGCCTGTCGGTTGCCGACCGGGAGCGCATCCAGCTGGCCACGCCCATGTCGCCCGCCCTTGCCGCGCTCTCCGCCCTGTCCTCCGCCCGCGTGGGCGCCCGGTCCGCCGAGGGTAAGGCCTTGCGCCGCCAGGTCTTGCGCGGGGCGGTCATCGTGTTTGTGACGGCGGGTTACTCCGGGAAACGCTTCATCTTTGAGCGGGCGAAAGAGCTCGGCGTCCGTTCTGTCATCCTGGACGGGCCGGACTCGTGGGCTCAAGCCCTGGCGGCGGATGGGACCATTGAATCCTTTGTGCCCCTCGATTTCGGGGACGCCGACACCGTCTTTGACCGGGCCTTGGCCGCCCTCCACGCCGTCCGGCGGGCGGTGGGAGACCTGGACGGGGTGTGCACTTTCTGTGAGATGGCGGTCCCGTTGGTCGCCCGCCTGGTGGAAGCCCTGGGCCTGCCGGGCAACCCGCCGTCCGCAGTGGACACGGCCCGGGACAAGTCGGCGACACGGACGATGCTGGAGGCGGCGGGGCTGCCCTCCCCACGCCACTTCCTCATCTCCGACCCGTCCCAAGTCGCTGCTGCCGGCGCGCACGTGGGGTTCCCAGCCGTCATCAAGCCCATCTTCGGGGCGGCCTCCATCGGCGTCGTCCGCGTGAACTCCGCCGCCGAACTGGAGGCTACCTACACGCGCGTCCAAAAGGAGATGGCGTCCGCCCGCATCGTGGCGGGCGCCCTGCAGCAGGGCACGGCGGAGGACGAGGACGAGGAGAAGGGAGGAGCAGGCGCGGCCGCGGCCGCCGACGCGGCCACACCCGCCGATGGGAAGGCCGCCCCGGCCGCCTCCTCCTGGATTAAGACGACCCTCATGCTGGAGGAGTACCTGGACGGCCCCGAAGTGGACGTGGACCTGGTCCTGTCGGAGGGCGCGGCCGTGTACGGGGCGGTCACGGACAACTGGCCGACCGTGGAGCCGTACTTCAACGAGACGGGCTCCAACTGCCCGTCCATCCTGCCCCTGCCCGCCCAGGCCGAGCTGGTGGACCTGGCCGTCAAATGCGTCACCGCCCTGGGCTTCACCATGGGCGTCTTCCACGTCGAACTGAAACAGACGAGCCGGGGGTCCCGCCTCATCGAGGTCAACTGCCGCATGGGCGGCGGCCCCGTCCGGGCGACCAACCTGCTGGTGTGGGGAGTCGACCTGGTGGAGGAGCACCTGCTGACGGCCGCGGGCATACCTGCCCGCCCGCCCGTGTCGCCCGCCCCCCTGAAATTCATTGCCGAGTACTCCATCAACGCCAAGAAGACGGGCCGGGTCGCGGACGCGGACTACATGGGCGAGTGGACGGCCCACCCGGACGTCCTGTACGCGCGCCCGCTCGTGCCGGCTGGCGAGAAGGTGGTGTGCGTAGACGACGGCATGCCGACCTGGGTGGCGGAACTGATGGTCTCCAAACCGACTGTGGAAGAGGCCATCACATTTGTGCAGGAGATTGAGCGCAGTATCGTGATCCCCGTCGAGTGAATTGGAGAGACGGGAGAGAACTAATGTGGAGAGGATCACAGTGGGTGGTGGTGCGTTTTCCGGCTGGGGAGAAGGGAAATGGAGAGAGGGATGAGTGCTTTGCGGGGCTTGTGCCCAGCGTTTAAAAACTTATCTGAGCCAGGCCTGTGCCGGGCTATTTTTTCATTGTGTGTTTGTGTGTGCGTGTGTGTGAGAGCGTCGCGTCTTCGCTCTCACGCACACCTCTCTCAGTTCACTGTGCTGTTGCTGCTCTCAGCACAGGCATTCGCGTACTTCAGTGGCATCGTCCCCGTGCGTTTGCTCTGTCTCACACACACTGCAAGAAAATGCTGGGCCTCTGCCACGCACAGCCCGGCGCCGGCGCCACCGGCGGCGTTCGCTCCACCGCACCGGCCTGCACCGCCCGCTCCGCCCGCCGCGCACCAATCGCCGCCCGCCGGGTGAGCGTAGTCGTCCTGGCGTCTGCTGAGAAGGTAAAGATATAGTTGAAAGGGGATGGAACAAGGCAGAAAAGAGAGAGCAAGAAACGGTGCGAGTCAAAATCGGCCACCTCCTCAACCTCCTCTCTCATCACATTCATTTCCTTGTCAAGGTCGACGTCCTGGTCGTCGGCTCGGGAGGCCGGGAGCACGCCCTGTCCTGGAAACTGGCCCAGTCCCCACGGTGCGGGGCCCTGTACTGTGCCCCCGGCAACGCCGGCACCGCCCTGGAGCCGGCCGTCAAGGCCATTCCGGGCGGCCTGGACACGACCGACAATGTGGCGGTCGTCGCCTGGTGCCAGGCCAACGGGATTGGGTTGGTCGTGGTGGGCCCGGAGCAGCCGTTGGTGGATGGTCTGGCGGATGCGCTACGTGCTGGCGGCGTCCGCGTGTTCGGGCCCTCCGCGGGCGCGGCCCGGCTGGAAGGCTCAAAGACCTTCCTCAAAGCTGTCTGCGCGGACGCGGGCATCCCGACCGCCGCGGCCATCACCTTTTCAGACGCCGCCGCCGCCCGGGCGTACGTCCTGGAACGGGGCGCGCCCATCGTGGTCAAGGCGGATGGCCTAGCCGCTGGTAAGGGTGTCACCGTCGCCACCACGGTCCAGGAGGCCCTGGCCGCCGTGGATGAATCCCTGGTCCAGCGCCGGTTTGGCGAGGCAGGCGCGGAGATCATCATCGAAGACTTCCTCGACGGCGAGGAGGCTTCCTTCTTCGCGCTCATCGACGGCGTGACGGCGGTACCGCTGGCGTCGGCCCAGGACCACAAAGCGGTCGGCGAAGGCGACACGGGCCCCAACACGGGCGGCATGGGTGCCTACTCGCCCGCACCCGTCGTCACGCCCGCCCTGGAAGCCCAGGTCATGGCAGACATTGTGCGGCCGACGGCAGCGGCCATGGCGGCCCGCGGGGTGCCGTTCACGGGCGTCCTGTTTGCGGGGCTGATGGTCAAGGACGGGGTCGCCCGCCTGCTGGAGCACAACGTCCGGTTTGGCGACCCGGAGTGCGAGGCGTTGATGGTGCGCCTGGAGTCGGACCTGCTCGACCTGCTGGTAGCGGCTGCGGACGGAAAGCTGGCGGCGCACCCGCCACTGCGCTGGTCGCCCGACCCCGCACTGACGGTTGTGTTAGCGGCGAAAGGCTACCCGGGCTCCTACCAGTCCGGCACCCCCATCCGCGGCCTGGACGCGACGGGTGGGGTGGAGGGCGGCGTCGGCGCCAAGGTCTTCCACGCGGGCACCAAGCTCGGCCGCCCAGGCGGGGGCGCGGCCGACGTCCAGGCTGATGGCGGTCGCGTCCTGGCTGTGACGGCGACGGGCAAGACGGTGGCGGACGCCCAGGCCGCCGCGTACGCGGCGGTCGACCGCATCGACTGGCCGGAAGGCTTTTGCAGGCGGGACATCGGGTGGCGGGCGGTGGCGCGGGAGACGAAGAAATGACGGTGGATTTGTGAAATGGAAAAAAAAAAACTAACTCACTCTTCTCACGGGCCCACGGGCCCACGGGCCCACTCTCCCCACTCCGTCTCTTTCCATTCTCATCACCGCTTCGCCCGGGCCCGGTTCTTGACCTCCCCTTCCTGCGTGGGGTGCAACAGGATGTGTGTCTGCGCGGTCGCCGGGTTATGGCCCGCATGCCCGTGCGACCAGTCGGAGCAGACCGCGTACGCATAAATGGACCCATCCCGGTTGAACGTGCCCGCCGGGATGGGCGCGTTGGCTTTGGCCATGGCTTTGAGGCGCTGCTTGGAGTCCTTGTCCCAGAAATTGTAGGCCCCATCCGCGCCCGTCGTCACAAACGTGTGGAACTGCGGGTGGAAGGCCATCGAGTCGACCGCATAAATGTCGGCGCCCTCCCGGTGGCATTTGAACGTAAAGTTTTTGGTCTGGTTGGCATCCTCCACGTGCTGCACCGCCACCCGACCCTCAATCGACCCGACCAGGTAGCCGGTGGTGTCCGGGAAGCAGGCCACGCACCGGGTCTGGAATTTGAGCGGCGACTCAATGTCCTTGTACGGCGCGCCCGGGTTGGTCAGGTTGAAGACCTGGATGCGGCGGTTGGCGGTGCCGACGACGGCTAGCGGGTAGACCACATCCATGGCGTACACCCGGTCGGGGACGGCCTGGGTGTGGACCGGGTTGGGCTGGCGCAAGTCCCAGTACTTGAGCGTGCGGTCCCAGGAACCGGTCACCACCATGTTGTTGAGCTGGGGCACAAAAAAGCAGTGGCGGACAGGCGCGTCGTGGCGGCCGACGACGGTTGACTGGTTGGTTGCGAGGGACCACATTTTGACGGTGTTGTCGCAGCCGCCTGCGGAGGGAAAATGGAGAGGAAGGAAAAGGGGGTGCGTCGATGGGACGGATGAGGATGGACGGAGAGGGAAGGCTGGCTGAGAGAGAGGGGAGGAGAAACGGTGGGGCGGCGGGCAAGAAAAAAAATCGTGCTCCTCTTATTTTCACCCAGGCGCGCGCCGTGCCTGCTCGCCTTCCGTGTGCTTCCGCGGGGCAGCCACACACTCGCCCGCTCGCCACGCAGGACAGGCCAGCGCGAGCAGGGCAGGCGCGCACGGCGTTCTTTTTCTTCATCCCCCCCCCCCCCCCTCGCATCGAAACTCCCCTCTCTTTTTTTTACCTGAAAACACGGTGCTCCCGTCCGCGCTCCACGCCGCGCACAGGACGGGCTGGTCATGCGAGGTCGCGGCTTTGGGCACCGCCTGGCCCGATGGCTGCACATCCCAGCACCTGACCTGGTTGTCCCAGGCGCCGGCGACGAGCAGGTTGGCGACGGGGCTGAATGCGAGGCAGGAAATTGAGTCTCCCGGTGGGGAGGGGACCTCGAAATCGTTGTTCGGGTTGTGGCCGGGGGGAGCGGGGGGCGGGGCGCCGAAGCCCGTGCCGAAGGCCGACATTGCGCGCCGAGGTGTACTGGGGAGCGTGGGTGGGGCGTGAAGGGAGCGCGGCGGGCGCGCACGACGCCGGATTGAAGGGAGGGGCTGCATGCTCTCGACCTCCAACTCTCCCTCATCAAAATCCTTCCTTTATTATTTTTTAAATACAGTCGTGCGCGAGCGCGCGCACGCCGCTGCGAGCGGAGGGCACCAGCGGCAGGGACCGGCGCACACTCGCACGCGCCCACGCATAAAATGATGCCCCTCCGGGCTGCCATTGCGACGTGCCCCTCGACGTCTGGCCTCCTCCCGGCGGCGGCGCCCAGCTTTCCGTTGTCCCGCGCCAGGACCCCACTCCTCCTCACCCCTGCCGTCGCGGGGCGGGCCGGTGGCAGCACAAGGAGGTATGAGAAAGGTTGAGGGGAATGGAATGGACGTCGGCTTGGGAGAAAGCGCAGAGTCCGCACACGACGCTCTCGCTCTTGCTCGCACGCTTTCAACCTCGCCCCCGTCACTCACTCTCATTTCCTCTACTGCGCACGCACACCCACCCCCTCGCCGCCCTCTCACACCCACAGCCGTCACCGCCCCCGCCTCACCACCACCCGTGCCTCCTCCTCCTCCCCCAACCGCACCCGCCTGGCCACCCGCCTGGTCACCTTGCCCCGCCGCGTGGACCTGTACTTTGAGGGCCAGCCCGTGCGGCGCTTGATGTGGACGGCCATCTCCTTTGCCCTGGGCTTTTACGCGGCCAACACGGTGTCCCTCTCCTTTGGCGCGCTGTCCGTGAACGACGTTGTCGCGGCCGCCCTGACCGTCGCTTTCTACGAGGCCGTCTCCGCGGTCTACCACCGGGCGACACGCAAGACGTTGAGGCTGATGTTCTTGAACTCCTTTAAGATTGGTGTGGTGGTGGCGCTGATTGCCGACGCCTTCAAGCTGGCAGGTTAGAGTGCCGAGGAGGCCGAGGCAGCGCTGACAGAGGCGGGAACAGGGCGGCGGTGGCCCAGGCGAAGAAGGGAGAAGGAGGACTTTCTCATCTCCTCTCCCCCAGGCTCTGCTGCGCCCCACCCCGCACCATCTCTCTTCTCTTCGTCCTCGCCCGGGAGACACGACTTTTGAGAGACGCCTTTTTTCGCCGCCCCCATCCCCCAGTAGCATGGAGCATCACACCTGTAACACATTTCGGGCCTTGGAATGAGTGAAAAATGGCCGCCGGGCCCGTCCCTCTCTATCGCCGTTTGAAGGAGGTGCCCCCCACCCCGCCCGCGCCTGCCAGCCCACTCCCTCCCCCGGCGCGCGCCTGTCCTCCTGCCGCGTCATCGCGCAGGACAAAGAAGTCGTCTCCCATTACAAGATTGTGAGCGTCGACTGCCGTGTAGCGCAGATGTTTCAGCAGGGCGGGCTCTGTCTTGGTGAGGAGGAGCTGAGAGGAGAGAGGGGGGTTACGTGAGGAGAGAGAGAGGTACAGGGCAGCGCGCTTGAACCTCTCGTCTCTCCTTTTGCCTTACCTCGTACGGTTCCACCACCTCCACGGTCACAGCATCCCGCACGCGGGCCCGCAGGTCGTCGTCTGCGATGGCTAAAGCCGACCGGGCCTCATCCACGACCTGGAGGGCGGCGGTCAGGGACTTGGCAGACTCCTGCGGAGTTCAAAAAAGAAATGAGGTGAGACTCTCTTGTTTTCCGCGCCCTCCACACAGCGCGGCCGCCATCCTCTCGCTCTCGTCCTTTACCTTGGACAGCCCTTCAGGCCGATCGGACCCCAACAGCTCAACCAGCGGCGCCCAGAGAGTGGCCCGCAGGTCCCGCAAAGCGCACTCCACCGCCCCCCGCCAGGCAACAAGTCGACCCTCAGGAACGCACGCCGCCAGGGCCGGGCTGGCGCCCACCGCGGACACCAGGTACTGGACATTGTTCAAGATCAGCAGGACGGCACCTGTTCGGCTCTTGCTGGCCTTTACCTTGGCGTCCAGGCCGGCTAAGAGGGCGTCCAGGACACGAAGGATGAGGAGAGAGGCAGCAGGTGAGGAAGCAGGAGGAGAGGGCGCAGCGGGGTCGGACGGAGGAGGCTGGGCGGTGGCGGGGGCTGCTATAGTGTTGGGGGAGGCCGGAGAGGGGAGAGCGGGGTGTATGAGAGAGCGCGTATTGTGTGGTTGTGTAATTTCCTGGGACGGAGAGAGATGAATGATGGGAAGACGAGGTCTCGGCCGCGCGCAACAGCTTTGTGGCCGTTTTCGTGTTCGTGCGCCCGCGGAACCTGCGCCTTTCGCGCTTAAATCTCACGGGCGCATGCACCATGTACTTTGCAGTCTTCCCCGAGTACGTGCGGCGAAACGCACACACGCGCGCACTTCCAACTCCCCCCCAAACCACTCACCCATGGACCACCCTTCCCTTCCTCACCTGTTTCGCCGCTTTCCAGCCCCAGCCCGGTCTCCATTTCCGCACAAAGTGCGGCAAAGACGGGAGCGTGATTCAATAAGCCTTCTAGGTGGGCCAAGGTTTGGGCGACAAGGGGCAGAACCTGGGTGGGGAGAGGGTAAAGGGTGGGGTGGGTGTGGTGCGGAGATGACTTTGCGTGCATTCAAGCGTGCGCAGCGCGCGCCTGCGTGCAGGGTCTGCACAGAAGGGTGTAAGGCATTGCAGCACAGCACGTTGCGGAGATAAGAGACAGCAGCACGCACCATAACAGGCAGGGCACGCCTTTTTTTAAGTGCGGAGAAGCAACCCTCCCTCAAGTCGAGGCCCTCTTACCGCCGCACTTTCCGCTCTCTCGCCCTTTGTTTCCTTTGCACTCCCGGCAAACTCATGCTCTCACTCTTTCTTGCAACGACTCGGCGACTACTCTCAAAAGAACGCACCGAAATGGCCACCGTGACGCCTTTCCAGCTGTCCAAGCGAGCCACGTCCGCCACAAACTCCGCAAAAGAAGCCCGCATCTCGGCACCGAGCGCAATCTTCTGGTCGCCCAGCTTAGCCAAGATTCTGCCAAATCGGTCGGCGTCAAGGGCGGCGTCCAAAGCGTCCAGGGCGGGCCCATAAGCAGCCATCATTGTCAACAGGGACATGAGCTGGAAGGGAGGGTGCGGGTTGTTTAGAGGGTGGGAAAGACTAAGGATGGCGCGCGTTTCTAGCGCGTTTCTGCGCGCCGAATAGCAGGCATCCTGCGCACAAGCCTGCGGAAAAGAATAGGCCTAAAGACCGCGGCACCTCCCCGTGCGACGCACTAAAAGCCTTCATCCTCGATGCCAACCTCCCCTCTCACCTTGGGTGCGTTGCGCCGTGTCGCGATGAAGCCCTGCCCGGCCGCCACCACCAGGTCCACGGGGCGACCCACAACACTCACGGCCGCTTCTCCGGCGTGTGGGGCATCAAAAATAGCGGCCGCCAGGTCGTGTTCTGAGCTGGCGATGCGGGCCAGGCCGCGCACAGCCATACACCAGCTGTGAGGGGGAAATGCGAGGAGAGCGTCGTGATGGGAGGTGCGCCCTGGTCCGCACTGGCTGCGGGCGGGGTGCGGAGGTATGGCAGAGCTGGCGTGCGGGGTGAGAGGCGCAGCAGCGGGCGGCTGGAGGGCCTTGCGCCCCCGCTATGGCTCTCCATCATCGTACCTTTCAACCCAGCTGCTCATGTTGGCAGGGCCGCCGCCACCAGCAGTCACACCCAGCTCGCCCTCGCCGGGCCCCGCGCCCAATGGCACGGGCGCTTGTAAGGCATGCAAGACCGTGTCCAGATGACCCCGCCGCACGTCGCCGTAGGCCTGTGGAGTTGAGAGGCGCATGGGCGTGAGCGACGAAAGAGGGAGTGTTTTCGCCGCCCCGCCCTCCATTCTTTTCTCATACCTTGACGCACTGCGCCGCATTCCCGGCCACCACCATGGCGTCCGCCAGGGAGCGTAGGCGGACCGTGACTGGGGGCGGCATGATGGTCGGTGGGCGCGGCCCTGCTCCTCCTCCAGCAGGACCGGCGGCCCCATCAAACTCAGCCACACGGAGAAAGGGCGACAGGTCCTTGGTGGCCGCCTGGTCGCCACGGTCGCCGCCGTCCGCCTCGCTGCCTTCTTCCGAATCGTAGTCCAGGGCTGCCGCATCGGCCACCTCGTCCTCACCACCAGGCACGCCCTCCTCGGACGGGCGCCAGCGCCCACCACCAACCTCACCCACCGCACCCTCAACCTCTTCCTCCTCCCCATCCCCACGGTGCAGTTGGAGCAGGGTCACAAAGTTGCGCAGGGCTAAAGCCAGGCCGTCACGCCGCAGGGCCTCGGCACTGTCCACCGCCGCCTCGGCGGCCGGCAAATACCCTTTGCGCGGGTCTAAGAAGGCCATCGCCCCACCCAGGTCGGCCAGCGCGCGCAGGAAGGCTGGCAAGTCGGCTTCGGGGCCGGCCAGGACGGCGGCTTCTGCGCGGCGTGGCGTGTCTAGGTGGTGCAGAGTAAGCTCGGCGTCCGCGAGGGTGGCCTGGACTTCGGCCCGGGCGGCGCGGAGAGCCTGAGAGGAGAAGGGAGAGTGTGTGGGTGGAGAGAGCGTGAAAACAAGATCGAGGGGAGGTCGAGGGCGCGCAGGGGTCTCTCTCGCCGTGTGCTCATTCTCTCACCTGCGTCCGTTCCACCGTCGGCTGGACCGTCTCCAGGACGCGGCTCAACCCCGCCTCATACCGGCCCAGCACGGCATCCACTTCCGTGGCGAGGCGGGTGGAGGTGGCGAGGGCGGAGCGGAGGTCGCCGGCCCGGTCGGACGGCATGAGATTGTAAAAAGGGCGCGCGGGGGGGCTGGACACCGCGTTTCGGGTCCGCCTAACGCCCGCGATGGGATAGCAGATGCCTGGGCTAAGTGACTGCGGGGATGGGAAAAGGTGGAAAGGCGCCCTTGAAAAGCCGGGTGTCGGGGGGGGCGAAGCGAGCGCGGCCGCACGGAGCAGTGGCCGCGTTTCCTTCATTCACTCCTTGCAAACGCGCCCCCGCCCCCGCGCCCTCCCGGGGCACTTACAGAGCCGGCTCTGCCCCCATCTCACCCCACCCATCGGACCCGCCACCCTCTGCTTCATCCCCTGGCACGCAGTCCACCCCGACACACGCCCC
>Ga0315273_10001884_pt1 | contig 24284 bp, 27 predicted proteins | sample YL17G02_0_MG_FD_205753 | JGI IMG/M metagenome (GOLD analysis project Ga0315273, IMG submission 205753) | Sediment microbial communities from Yellowstone Lake, YNP, Wyoming, USA - YL17G02_0 | ecosystem: Environmental > Aquatic > Freshwater > Lake > Sediment | place: USA: Wyoming | collected... | reverse complement strand
TATATTAGTGTAAGTAAAAAAGCAACGTTTATTGATTGTGATTATGGCGAATGGGTAACGAAAGTTAACATTGTTTTAAGTGGTCATGGACACACAAAAAGAGGAAGACAAAAAACGTTTGACTCTATACGTTTAACGCCAAATAAAATTACACAACATATGAAATTTTTGTGGGATGGCGTTGCAACATTTGATGAATCTACATATGTAAATCGTGAAACACCTGCTCGATTTATTGATAAAGATTATGGTGAGTGGTGGGTTAAACCGCTTCATGTAATGGGAGGAACGGGTCGACATCCTAAGCGTGCTAGAGCAAACACGGTGTCTTCTAGAAAGCTTTTTATTGATACGATCATTGATCGTATACGAAAAGTTCATGGTGACAATATCATAATGTGTTTAGACACCTATTGTGGTACACGTAAAAAAGCAAAATTTATCGATAAACAATATGGTGAATGGTGGACATCACCTAGCAGTGTTATGTCGGGGCGTGGTCATCCCGCTGGCAAATTAAAAAAAGCAATTATGACAATGCGTTCTTTTAAATCTGTTAAACATTGGAAAACTAACGAAATTTGCTATCCTGCATCGGGATTTGAATACGCTGTTTTGGTTTGGTTGTGTATGAACAAATATGATTTTGGTTGGCAAATTCCGATACAATTACCAATGTTGACTCCAAAATTAAAACGATCCGTTATTTACAATGTTGATTGTTTTATAAAAAGCGGACCATTTGCAAATACATTTATTGAGATAAAGGGTACGTGGTCACGTCGACAAAATAACGACGGAGGGTATGCAAAATGGGAATGGTTTCATGCAAATTACCCAAACTCTCAATTGTGGATGAGAAAAGATTTGATTAAGCTTAATATTATCGATGACAATAGATCCTATTTAGAAAAAGCGAGACTAAATGACAAAAATTAATTATGCAGCTTTGGGCCAGGCTATTGACACAACATGGGGCCGATCAAGCACGCCAAAAACAGCGTCATATTCTGTAAAGATGTCGTTAATGGGTCCTGATAGATTGCTGGTATCTTACGCAGCAGTTGTTAATTTTGGAACAGAACGTCAAATGATTGAGATGAAACGTGCATATGCCTCTGAGTCAGAGTCAATTGTTAATGAAGTAATCAAGCGTGTAAAATCAACATATAAAGAGTTAACAGGTTCAACGTTAAGTGCAAAATCTTCAAAAGAAGGTCATGTTGATTCATTAGAAATCATTAATCTAAACATTCATAACGCTAAAAGAACAGCTTATTATCGTCGTAAAGCCATATTTGAATTAGGATAATTCATGGCTTCGAGTAATACATTTTCTCGAGAAGAACAAGTAAAAGAGATCATTAAGTGCGGTAAAGATCCTGCTTATTTCATAAAAAATTACGCAAAGATTCAACACCCCACGCGTGGAACAATTTTATTTGAAACGTATGATTTTCAAGATGATTGCGTACAATCATTTGTTGATCATCGATTTAATATCATTTTAAAATCTAGACAACTTGGGATATCAACAATTAGTGCTGCATATGCAACATGGGTAGCAATCTTTCAAAAGGACAAAAATATTCTTGTTATCGCTACTAAATTAGCAACAGCACAAAATTTTATTAAAAAAGTGGCTGTGATTTTGCAAAGCTTACCAAAATGGTTGTTATTACCAAGATTTGAGCCATCTAAACAACAGATTGGATTCAGTAACGGTTCACAAATTAAAGCAGTTCCAACTTCTGATGATGCTGGTCGTTCAGAAGCATTATCTTTGTTGATTATTGACGAAGCTGCACATATTAGAGATTTTGATGAAATTTGGACTGGTTTATATCCCACCGTAAGTACAGGTGGTCGTGCGATAATATTGTCATCTCCAAAAGGAATTGGTGGACAATATTATCGCTTATGGACAGAGGCTGAAGCTGGTGTTAATGAATTTAATGCAATAAGATTACCTTGGACAGTTCATCCTGAACATGATCAGGCATGGTTTGTGAATGAAACAAAAGGCTTTTCAAAACGTGAAATTGCACAAGAATATTTGTGTGACTTTTTAACGTCTGGTGATACCTTCCTACAACCAGAAGATCTTGAAAATCTAAGAGTTCAGATTGTTAGTCCAATTGAGAAATCAGGTCACGATAACAATGTTTGGATTTGGTCACATCCAATTCCTGGACGTTCATATGTTATTTCAGCTGACGTTGCCCGTGGCGATGCAAGAGATTTTTCTACATTTCATATCATTGACACGAAAGATAGTGAAGTCGCCGCGGAATATATGGGTAAAGTTCCACCAGAAAAATTGGCCGATATGTTGGCCGACTGGGGGAAAAAGTATAACAATTCACTAATCATTCCGGAAAATAACACATTTGGATATTTTGTTTGTACAAAATTACGTGACACCATTGGATATAAACAATTGTATTATCATGGTCATAAAGGTGATCCATTCGCATACATTCCAATTGATCAAACAGAAAATCCTGGATTTCCAACAAATCAAAAAACGCGAGTTCAAATATTAACAAAATTAGAAGAACTCATAAGAAATAAACAACTTAAAAGTTATTCTCAAAGATTGTATGATCAATTACAAGCATTCATATGGCAAGGAAATAAACCACAAGCATCAAAAGATAGTTATGATGACTTGATTATGAGCTTAGCAATTGGATGTTGGCTTGTAGAAGGCAATGCTGGATTGAATGATCAAGCTGTTGCAATGTCATATGCAATTTTAAAAGCTACTACAGTTTCTCGTCGTGATTCTTCACAGATGCCAAATGACATTAACGTAATTAAACCACTTGTTAATCCACAAATCAAAGGATTCAACCCACATACCGCTCATAGACCACGTCATGCATCACAAGTAAGAAATGCAGATCTTAGTGACTTTACGTGGTTATACAAATGATTGTATACTTAACATGTATAGAGGATATTCATGACGATCAATATTAATGATTTACGTAAAATAATCAAAGAAGAGATTTATGATCTTAGCGAAGCAGTTGATCATGCTGGTATTAGAGATGTCGTTAATGGTGCTAGCAAATTACTCGCTGCAGTAGAAGCGTTTAAAGAAACAGCACCTCATTCAGCAATTAATGCTGTAACACCTCATATAAATCAACTTGAAAAAACATTAGAAGATATGGTGAGCTCTCCGGGTTCATACGTTGCTAAGCAAAAAGCAGAACCAAAAAAGGTATCACTTAAGGCTATCAAGCACCAGTGATGAACATTTTATCTTATTTGTGCTATACGAACTGCACAGATAACATATTATCGTGATAGCCTCAACTTGAATAGAGGGGCACAAAATGGCAAAACAAGAACCAAAAAGCCTTTTTAGACGTTTAAGCGCATTATTTCGCTCTGGTCCCGTTGTTAAAAGAAAAATACGAGGGTTAGATACTACACTTGCGATTGCTGATAAAGCAAAGTCGTCAGGAACACTTCTATTTCAAAAATCCTTGTCGCCGACGTATGCGACGATAACATCAAATGCATACAATCTCTCAGAGCGAATGATGAGGTATCAAGATTTTCAAGAAATGGAATATTGTGTATCATTTCAAACACTTATACCAACTGTTGATGGATTTGTAGAGATTGGAGAGCTTGCTAGTAGGTGCCTAGAAGATCAAAATTACACCTTCATAGTGTACTCTTTTGATCATGAAAAGAAACAAATCGTTCCTACGATTGGAAAACAAGCTCGTTTAACTAGAACTGATCATGCGTGGAAAGTAACGTTTGATAATGGTAAAGAATTAATCGGTACGTCAAATCATCGATTAATGTTGCGAGATGGAACTTATCGAGAAATTGGTGATCTGAAGCCTGGAGATGCAATGATGCCTTTTTACCGCAAAGACCTGTTTGCGAATGCTGAAGAAGGCACAAAGGGTTACTCGTGGGTCTACACGATGGATGATAGGTTCAAAGGTTGGACCAAGGAACACCAATTGATCGCTGAATGGATTGCGGGACGCAAGCTTGCTGAAGACGAGTGTGTCCATCACATCAATTTCGATAAAATAGATAACAGGCCAGAAAATCTGCGGATCATGACGAATTCTGACCACAATTCGTACCATGCCGCGATCAATAATGGCATGAAGTGGGCACCTGAGAATCATGAATGGATCGAGCAGTTCAAGAAGAACCATGCAACGTGGATGCGAGATAATGCCCCGACCGCTCGACGCGACGTGACATTTGGTCGTATTTTAGAGATTAGTGAGTGTTTTGATTTTGATTTGATTTCAATATGTCGAACACTTGATGTTGATCGTAACGTTATCTATTCTAGGCTCGCAGATCATGGATTTGCAAACTATGATAGCTTTGTACAAGCGTATCGTCAAGGTGCTGAACTATTAGAAAATAAGAGATCTCTTCGTACTAGTGATTTATCAATAGAAAAAATCTTAGCCTTGATCGAAGAGCCAGATACAAAGCAATCATTGTGCATTAAATTGGGTTGTACTGTAAATGTTTTCAACAAATTCCTAGATAGAAAATTAGTGAAAAGTTGGATTCAGTTACGAACTGAATTAGGTTGGGAGCCGGCGACATTTCGTTCAGGCGGGCGCCCTAAGGGAAGCAATGGCAACGACCTAACGTTCAAACAGATTTGCGATGCTTACACCCCTGGTCTTACGCTACCTCGACTCGCAGATACGCTGGGCGTCAACAAGAATACAATCATCTCTCGGCTCGCGCAGCAAGGCCATGAGCGCTATACAGAGTTCCAGACATCTTACGCTAATTGCAAGGTCGTTTCAGTCGAGTACGTTGGAGTGTTGCCCCTCTACGATCTCACCGTTGATGGTTATAAGAACTTTGCAACTGACAGTGTTATCTCACACAACACACCTGAGCTTGCGGCAGCGTTAGACATATATGCAGATGAAACATGTGCGCAAGATGAAAAAGGGCGAATTCTTCATGTTTATTCTGAAAATGAAAAGATCAAAGAAAACTTAGAAGATCTTTTTTGTAACGTATTGAACGTAGAATTTAATCTTAGATCCTGGGCAAGAAATCTGTGTAAGTACGGTGATTTCTTTCTTTATAATGACGTTTCACCAACATATGGTGTTGTGAATTCATTTCCAATACCTGTTAATGAAATAGAGCGTGAAGAAAATTATGATCGTGATGATCCTTTTGCTGTTCGTTATCGGTGGGTAACACTAGGAAATCGTACACTTGAAAATTGGGAAGTAACACATTTTAGACTTCTTGGCAATGACATGTTCTTGCCATATGGTTCTTCCATCATTGAACCTGCTAGACGAATCTGGAGACAATTGATTTTGATCGAAGACGCGATGTTAGTTTATCGTGTTGTAAGAGCACCTGAACGTAGAGTTTTTTATGTTGATGTTGCAAACGTACCACCAGAAAATGTACCTATGTACATAGAAGAACAAAGAAAAAATCTCAGAACAAACCAGGTTGTAGATAGTACCACTGGAAGAGTTGACTTGCGTTATAACCCACTTAGCGTTGACGAAGACTACTTTATTCCTGTCAGAGGAAATGATTCCGGCACGCGTATTGAAACTCTCGCAGGTGGAAATAACACAGCAGCCGTCGAGGACGTTGCGTATATTCAAAAGAAGTTGTTTGCTGCATTAAAGATTCCAAGAGCATATCTTGGATACGATGAAATGTTATCTTCAAAGGCGACTCTTGCGCAGGAAGATATTCGATTTTCACGAACAATTGCTGTCATTCAAAAAACAATTATTGCTGAATTAAACAAGCTTGCAATTATTCATTTGTATGCTCACGGATTTGACAATGAAGATCTTCAAAATTTTACATTAAGACTTTCTAATCCTTCTACTGTTGCACAACAACAAAAACTTGAATTATGGCGTGCAAAGTTTGAAATTGGAGGCTCTTTGCCAGAAGGAATGGGAAGTGCTGAATTTGTTCAACAAGAGATCTGGGGTCTTAGCATAGAAGAGATTGAAAAGATCAACGCACAAAGAATGAAGGAAAAGGTTCAGAACGCTAAGATTGAAGCAGCGGCTGCTGGTACAACCGGCGACGAAGGTGGAGATGATATTGGTGGAGGTGGAGATGATTTATTTGGAGGCGGCGGAGGGGAAGAGGAAGCCGCTGGAAATGAGGAACCAGGTGGTGAAATACCTCCTGAAGAAAATGCAGGTGAAGAACCTGAAGAAGAAAAATACAATAAAGAATTATTGACATCTATTGATGATAATGAAGATGATGAAGAATTTAGTCTTAAAATGTCGTCAATGAATGATTCTGAAAAACCCGTGAAAGTTCAACCTCAATTAAAACGAGCTTTATATAATAACTCTCGTCATAGAACACACGGAGCTTCAAAAACACATATGCCTGATTTTGTTAAGATGACTGGTGTTGATAGTCGTTCAATGAAAGATCCAACTGATTCTGATTTTATTAAGTCAGTTGTTTCAAATCCATTTGGTGAATCTACGTCTCGTGTTAAGTCTCCATTTTCAGGATTATCACCTGATGTTTGGTCTTCGCTTAAACACATGCAGGCATCATTTAAGAATGATATGAAAACAACCTCTCAAGGTTTTTCATCTGGTGTTTTAACAGAAAGTGATGACTCTATTGAATTAAACGTTAACAATGAAGATCTTCCTGATGAAGATGAAGTACTTATCATTGAGGGAAGCGATAATAGTGTTGAGGAAGATTGAAAGAGACGATACCAAATAATGGTTCGTTAGGATAGAAATTACATGTCAAAGTCACATAATAAAAAAAGAAATGTTGGATTGTTATACGAATTTCTTGTTAGTGTAATTTCTCGTTCACTGGTTGATGGTGACAAGAAAAAATCAGCACAAGCTTTAAAAATTCTAAGAAAACATTTTAAACAAGGAACTGAACTTTATAAAGAGTTTCGATTGATCAATTCATTGATTAAGACGACCGTTAGTTCAGAATCAGTTGCTGCAAACATTTTAAGCGAAGCCAGAGCTGCTGCTAGATCACATGATGTTGAAAAACTTGATAGACAAAAATCATTTTTGATTAAAGATGTTAATCATCTTATCAATGATGAGAATTTTTATGATCAACAAGTGAATCGATATCGCACACTAGCAACAATTCAATCATTGATTAACGATTGGAGATCAAATGATCGTGATATTGCTCGAGTTGCTCAGTATGAAGATAGTGTCATGACGTGGTTAATGACTGAAAAAGAAATACCTGGTTCTCCGATTTTAACTGAAGAGTCACCAGGAACAAGTCGTTTATTGATGAAAGTCATGATGAAAAAACTCAATGAGAAGTACTCTGGTGTACTTAATGATGAGCAAAAGTCGTTGATTAGAGCATATGCATTTTCAGCTGCAAACAATGACGAAAGTTCTATAAAGTTAAAATTGTTTGAAGTAAAACAGAAACTTTTAATATCAATTGATGAATTTGGTCAATCGAATAAAGAAAATGAATACATTAACAAAAAACTTGTTGAAGCTCGTAATAAACTTTTGAATGAAAAATTTGAAAATGTTGATGATGATACAGTGACAAGATTCATGTTGTATACAAAGTTAGCTTCTGAGCTTGGACAGGAAGAGGGATAAATGAACGATCTTAAGTTATTGAACTCGTACGAGGTATTTGAATACACTTCAGATACGATCAAGGAATCGATAGAAAAAAACGAAGGTAAAATTCTAATGAAGGGAATTTTACAAAAAGCTGATGCTCTTAACCAAAATGGTAGAATTTATCCCATGACAGTCCTTGAGCGTGAAGTGAGAAATTATCAAAAGTTTATCATTGAAAATAGAGCAATGGGAGAACTTGATCATCCAGAAAGTTCAGTTGTTAATCTAAAGAACGTTTCTCATGTTGTACGTGAAGCATATCTTGAAAATGGCGTAGTGTATGGTACAGTTGAAGTTTTAGACAAGACACCCTCTGGAGCAATTCTTAAAGGTTTAGTTGAGTCTGGCGTTAAACTTGGTATCTCTTCAAGAGGTGTTGGTTCAACACGTAAACAAGGTGATTATCATGTTGTACAAGATGATTTTCAGTTAATCTGTTGGGACTTTGTAAGTGAACCGTCTACAAGTGGAGCCTTCATGATACCAGAAGGAAAAGCTATAAATCCAGAGGAACTACGAGGATTTTTTAATAAAACAGATCGAATTGACAGGATCCTAAATGACGTCTTGTCTTATCGTGATTGAGTTGTGGTAATTAATACAAAGGAAATATAAAGATGACGCTTGACAATCCAAAAGGTGGCATAGGTTATGCTGCAGAATTTCAATCTTCGGCGCTGCCATGGGTTACGGCTAGCGTTGCTCCAAACATTTCAGGTGTTAATCCAATGCGTTTAGATTTTCCAAAAGTTACTCGTTTTGTTACTTTTGCAAATGGAGATGCTGTTACAAAAAAATTAAGGATCGGTTTCACTCGAAATGGAATGTCAAATGGTTTTTATTATCTTCTTGATGGTGGTCAACAAATTACGTTAGAACTTCGTGTTAAAGAAGTTTACGTTGCTGGCGATTCAACCAATGCTCCATTTTCGATATGTGCCGGATTAACAAATATAAATTCAAGAGACATGCCTGTATTGTCTGGAACATTACCAAATGGTGATGCAGGATGGCTTGGCATCGGGTAATGTTAATGATAGATAGAATTGGTCACTTGGCCCGAGATTTGACCCTCAAAAATTTAGTGCAGATAAAACAGGTATAACAATAGGTGTGATATGAAAACTTCTCGTGATGAATTAAAAACAATTGTTAAACAGTGTTTGATTGAAATCCTATCAGAAGGAATTGGTGCAAATAAATTTTTGGCACCACAAACACAAAAAATATCTGGATTTTCAGAACAAAGAACAAGAATGGGATCACGTCAAGGATTTGATCCCGCGTTAGACACACCAGTAAAACAACCACCAAACCAATTAAAAGAAGCCATTAGGCGTGAAGCTGGTGGAAATAAGTTAATGGAATCAATTTTTGCTGATACAGCGGCAACTACTATGATGGTTAGTGGTGATGGCGGAGCTCCTGTTCATGCCATGACGCAACAAGAACAATTTAGTGGAAACCCAGAACAAGTATTTGGTGAAGAAAGTGCCGGTCGATGGGCAAGTTTAGCTTTTGCCGATTCTCCAGTGAAGAAATCAGCGTAAGTTTGTCGCCGCAACATATTTAGGTTTAGCACATAAACACGAAAGGTGCAAAAATGTCACAAGTTAAGCTCACCCCAAAATTACTCAAACGTATTATTGATGAAGAAGTTGCTAAGTTCGGCGACATGGAAGATGTTGAAGATCGAGCAGATGATACTGAAGAAACAAATGCTGATGAGTATGCTGATGCATTAGAGAAGCACATCGATTATGTCAAGGCACTTAAAGTTGAAGAAGGTCGTTTGATTAAGCGTCTTAAGACGATCAGAGAAACAAAGCAGCGTTATCTTAAGAAAATTGTTAACGTTGTTTGATTTTTGTGATTGGTGAAAGGTAACGAAAATGCCAGGCGAAGGAAAATATACATCTTACTCAGGATTGAGCAAAGCTGATCAGCTTCCAAAAGCAAACTTTTTGAAGAAGTTATTTGGATCGCATGTAAAGTCAGGTGAAGGTTTAGATACTGCACCTCCTCAAGTCTTACATGATCCCGCTGATGAAGATGGAATGAGAAAAGATATTATTGCAATTTCAAAAGCTGCAATGCAACCAGCTCATCAAATTGGTGATATGGGATTTTTTCCCACTGGCGTTGACATGCAGTTTCAAGGAGCTCCTGATATTTCAACTGTCAAGTGGGATTCTGCTGGAGATGCTGCAAATCCATATGCACCTGACATTTCTTCACCAGGTCCAGGAAAAACTGAAGGAACCGATAAAGATAAAGATCCACAAATTCAAATAGCTGATTTGAAACCAAACTATGTTCCAGGCGCTCCGAATACAGGAACTAAATCACCAATCGCAACAGTTGCAAAGATTATTGCTGCGAATATTTTAGGTGTAAAAGCTCCAAGTGGCGATTCTGGCGGTAATGTGTGATCATGGTGATAATTAAACCTGAAGATTGTTAGGAATTAGCATGAGTAAGCAACTTTACGAAGAAGCACTAGCCGACGTCAAAAAGATTAAGGAAGTGGCAGAAGCAAATGCACAACGTGCAGTTTTAGATGTGGTTGTACCAAGAATTCGTGACTTAATTGAAAATGAATTACTTCGTGAACACAACGTAGATGATGACGAATTTGCAGAACCTGGTTCAGTCGCGCCCGATAATGATGACTTGATAACTGATCTTGTTTCACCGGCTACACGATCTGAAGAAATTGGTGATTCTGCGATTGCACCTCCTGATGCTGAAGGTAAGGTAACACTTGATATTGATGCAATGTGTGCTGATCCTGCAGGCGTTTCAATTGATGCTCCTATGATGGGTGCTTTTAATAATGACGAATATGAGATTAATCTTGAATCTCTCGCAGCATTATCACCTGTTTTGAATGCAACAAAAAATGGTGCAGCAAAAGAATTTGAATTAAGAGTTTATCGTTTAGGTGAAATGATCAATAAATTCAAAGGCGCTGGTGCCTTGATTCAAGAATCAAATGGCTATCAAGTGAAAATCGCTCAGATGATTTCACGTGTTGAAGATATGTATGACTACTTGCAAGGGTCAATTGTTGATTCTGCTAAGAAAAACTTATACGAAACCAAACTAGAATCCTACTTCAAGGAACTTAATAAACTCCAGGGGTTAACAATGTCCAAAAAGCACAATAAAAAAACAATGAACGAAGCAGATGTTACTCTAAAGTTGACAGGACTTCCTGACGACGTTGATCTAGATTCAGTTGGTGTTGATCTCATCACCGGTGAAGAAGATGATCTTGACGTTGACAGCTCAGATGATGTTGATTCTGAAGAATCAGATGAAGATACTGACGATGAGTTTGGTAGTGATATGGACTTAGGCGATTTAGATATGGGCGGTTCAGAACAAGGAGAAGAAGATATGGGTGAGAATCTCAGGCTAAGCGACGACACAATCGTCGAAATCGATGAAAACATGCTACGCCGGGAGATTTTCCGGATTAAGAAGCTTCGTGAAGAAGCTGTACCTTCTACTGCAGGTCATGCACCTAGTGGCAAAGAACTAGATGATTTTGGTGGTGGTAGCGATGAAGGTAGCCCATTCGACGTAGACATGCCGCATTTGTCACCAGCTAAAGCGGCTCGCCCACTAGGTGAGGCTGACGATGAAGATATGGATGAAGCTGATCAGATGGATGAGTCTGATGCTGAAGAGATGGACGAAGCTGATATGGACGAAGTTGGTAATCGACGCTCGGGTCAAGACTTCGGAACCGATGTTTCTAATGGTCATGAGACCTCAAAGCAGAACATGCCTTATGCTGAATCAGTATCACGCAGATTGTCTTTTGAGAAGAAACTTCAGGAACGTGCCAAGTCACGTGCCAAGTCAATCAAATTAGAGGCATCAAAATCAAATAGCAAACTAAAAATTGAAGCTCTTAAGAAAGAATATGCACAGGTTTCAAAGCGTTTCAATGAATCGCTTGCTCGTGCAAACAAACTTAATAGACTAGTGGCTGAATCAGCCAAGAAGTCAAATCGATCTAACCAGAATGGTGGATCTTCAAGGTCAGCGGCGACCGAAAATGCACTCCGCAATAAGTTGGCAGAAACGAATCTGATCAACGCGAAGCTAATGTTTACCAACAAGCTTTTGCAGAATGAGTCACTCACCTCTCGTGCTAAGGCACAAGTGATCGAGCAACTTGATTCAGCAACAACCGTAAGGGAAGCAAAGCTAGTCTACGAAAGTCTTAATAAGGCTCTCGGCGGCACGTCAAAGTCTGTAAATGAGAACAGGGATCGCAAGGTTCTTGGATCTTCATCAAGGACAACTCGTCCAGCCTCTACGCAAGCAATCAATGAGGGTTACGAAGCGGATCGCTGGGCAAGACTCGCAGGTATCAATAAGCAGTGATTAGGTTCTGATTCAAAAAGACCAAAGGAAATAAATATGAAATTTTTTACAATAGATCAACTCTCAGCAGGCATCAAAGAAAGACATGTCGGAGCTGAACGCGCAAGACTAATCGAAAAGTGGAGCCGCACTGGTTTGCTCCGTCAACTTGATGGTAACAAGCGTGAAATGATGGCCCAGCTCTTGGAAAACCAGGCAGCTCAGGTCCTTAGAGAATCAAACTCTCTATCAACCGGTGGTGGTGCAATGGGATCATCTGGCCAGGTTCAAGGTTTCTCGAACATTGCATTCCCGATTGTTCGTAGGGTATTCGGTGGACTTGTTGCGAACGAGCTTGTCTCGATTCAACCAATGTCCTTACCTTCAGGCCTAATCTTTTATCTTGATTACACGTATGGATCCAACGTGGGTGGTGAAGCAGGCGCAGGCTTAAGCAACACTTCAACGTTTGAAACGTATCAGCGTGGTCAGTCAATCTATAACAACCCAACGGGTCGTGGTATCCAATCAGGATCTCTCGCATCTGGTGGTATGTACGATCTAGTTAACGTTGGTTATACCAAGGTCCATTCTGGAACGCTCGGTCTCTCAGGATCAAACGCTGACATTGGTGCATGGACGGGTACTGCCGAAGCATTCGTAACTGGTTCTGCATTAACAGTAGCAACTGATTTCTCAGGTACGAATGCAAGAATGTTGCAATTCGATCCACAGGTTGAAGTTGATCTTGGATTGAACTTACTTGACGTAACGTTCGTTCACTTTGCAGTTTCTGGCATCGTGTCAGTTATTCCAAAGGGTGACTTCCTCTCTGTTGAGCAGATTGCTCTCTTTGGATTTCAGTCAAATGGTGGAGCAACTTCATGGGGTGAAGCATATCAATCAGGAAAGGGATTGTTTAATCTTCGTCGTTTGAACAAGCGTGGAGATTGGAACGGTTCAGTGTTTACTCCTTCACCTCTCAATGGTTCACACATTCAATTGGTTATCAGGCTTACAAATGGTGGAGTAGCATCATCGATGAACTCTGCAACGCAGAAGCTTAGCATGGCCATTGGTGATGTTCTACAGTCAACTGACGGTACAGCAGGTGGAATTGGATCAGTATTAACGATTCCTTCATTCGAATCTGACTTTGGTTCTTCAGCTTCTCCAGCTATTCCAGAGATTGACATCAAGATTGAGTCTCTTGCTATCGTAGCAACAACCCGCAAGCTCCGTGCTCGTTGGTCACCTGAGTTGGCACAGGATCTTAATGCGTACCACTCAATGGACGCCGAGGTTGAACTCACGAGTATTCTGTCTGAACAGATTGCTCTTGAAATTGACCGTGAGATCTTGAATGACCTCGTTACCGAGGCAAACGGCTCGAACCTTTACTGGAGCCGTTCTCCAGGTAAGTTCGTGAACAAGTTGACGGGTGTTCCTCAGCAACTTGCTTCAAGCCTTAGCATCGGACCGCAATTCACGGGAACTGTTCGTGAATGGTACGAGACCTTGGTTGAAACGATGATCGACTGTGCAAACCAGATTCACCGTAAGACGCTCCGCGGCTCGGCTAACTTCATTGTTACCGGACCAGACGTCTGCACGATTCTTGAGAGCTCCGTGCTATACAAGCCGAAGTACTCAATTGACGGCGAGGGTCAGGTTGGTTCTCCGTTCACAATTGGTGCGGAAGCAATCGGTACAGTTTCTAACCGTTTCACGGTTTACAAGGATCCATACTTCTCTCGTAACCGAGTATTAATTGGTTACAAGGGTGGTAGCTACCTTGAGACCGGGTATGTGTACTCACCGTATGTGCCACTCATTGTGACACCAACGATCTTTGCACCTGAAGATTTCACGCCACGTAAGGGTGTAATGACGAGATATGGTAAAAAGATGGTTCGATCTGATTTTTACGGAACCGTCACCGTCCTCGACATGAACATAATCTGATTAGTTTCAACTAGTTAGAAAGATTTGAGGGGCTCCGGAAACGGAGCCCTTCGTCGTTTTGCAAGGCTGTGATGACTGTAAATAGTTTACATTACCAAGATATTGATTATTGGTATACTGACAACGTGCTGCGTTACGATAGATTCAAATACCGTGCTCATGACTCCAAGAGTGAAAAACAAATAGCACTTGAAGCCAGCGTCTCAAAAATATGGGGTTGTGGTTCTTTTGTTTTCAAACGTATCTAATACTTAAGTACATGAAGAAGATATCACAGCAAGAACTCCGTTCTGTTATTAAGTCTGTGATCAAAGAAGCAAGTGAAGATCGTGAGTTCCCATCAATGGACACAGGCTCATCATACGATGAAGATTGGGTGAAAGAGTATCCTAAAGATGATGGATCAGAAGATGGTGAACGCATTAGTGCAGCTGATATCGATGAACGATTTGGTGATGGAATAGTTGATGAACTTGTTGGATCAGCAGGTTATGATGATGAGGCAGGAGACTTAAGCGCAATCGATAGATTGTTTGATTTTGAATCATACGATCATGGTGAATATGGTGAATCTATTCTTGCGACAGATAGACGAACGGGAAAAATATTTTTCCTAGATGCAAGCATAGGAATTTGGGAACCAGGTTGATATGAAGATAAGCGTTTGTAACCTTAGGATATTAGTGAATATGCTGTCTGAAGCAGCAATTTCGCCTTCACAAGTAAAGTCTCAAGGTCTTGCATTATTACGTAAGCGTAATGATACAACGTCAACGTACGTCTTGTATGATCCAAACGTTGCACTTAAAGTTTTTGAAAAAGCTGCAAAATCAACTGACGATGAACCAAAGATCCCGCCAAAGTTAATAAATAGTGGAAAATTCATCTTAGGAACGATCACGACAAATAAGCCTGGCCATCCTTCAAATGGTGCAGCAGAGATAAAGATGACTGCCGCCGTTAAAGGTTACGGTCCCTTTTTATATGATATTGTTATGGGAATGGAGGGTGGTTTGATTCCAGATAGGAACTCAGTTTCAGACTTAGCAAAGAAAATTTGGGCTCGCTATCAAAAACGTGTTGACGTGAAGCATTACAAACTAGATGATTATGAACATCCAGAAACGCCTGAAAAATCAGATGATGCTGCAGTTTATCCAGGAAAAGGAGAGAATCCTTTAAACTATTCATATGAAATTAATAGAACACCAGAGGCCGGTGAACTTATGGCTCGACATGAAGATCTTATTGATCTTCTTCAAAAAAGAATGGGATATGATGAGTCAACAATTAACGATGTTCTTGATAATGCTGCATACAATTACTTTGTTAATAGATATACAGATAACTTTGGTGGCAGTTTTGGCTGACACCCGCCGCCCACAGAATAATTTTTGAATGGTGTTCTAAGGCTTATAAGCACCCACAAAAGAATAATCTCATGCTGTTGTACACTCTGGCACATCGAGAGTACAGTCTATTATCTGACACAGACCGTGTCTAATAAAAGGAAAAAGATAATGAGAAACTATAGAGATTCAAACAAGAACGCAATCATCGTTAACCGCATTGATCGTACGGGTAAGTCCCGAACAGAGACCCAGCGTCGTGATGAAGGTGCGGTACTAATGGCAATGAGCACTGACAAGCGAAGTAACAACACGAAGTTGTTCATCGATTTTCCCGGCGCGGCAGGTGACATTCGATTGAACGGTCATGAGGTTCGCAGCCTGTATAGGCTTATTCGTAAGCACTATGGTGCAACCGGCAAGTCACGTAAAGCGTGAACAAAAGTTTCACTTGCTCAAAAAGTGAATAAGATAAAACCGGGCCAGAGCGCTCGGTTTTGTCAATTTAAAAGAAAGTAATTATGAAATTTACAAAAAAACAAGCGCTTGATTTATTTGCCATCTTATCTCATTATGAAGCAATTACCGAGCGCATAGACGTAAACGTTCTTGAACTACGTGATGAAGTTGAAGATTTTATCTTATCTGAGGAAAACAATGAAAAAACCAATGAGTATGGAAAGGCAGAAGAGGATTCAGAAGAAGAGGACGAAGAGGAATGTGACGAGCAAGATCAAAAGATTGATGATGAAAATCAAGTCACAAATTATGTCCAAACAAAAAGTCTCCGAGCACTTACAAAATGTCATGCAACAACCTTAAAATGTTCATCAGCAAATTTTGGAATGAATCTAAGATTAAGATTTGGTCACCATCAGGACCCTGTTAAAAGTGAAGTCATGTTGTTTGTGAGTATTGCGAATGATCCAAATGCGGCATTTGTTCTTGGACCAATCCGTTATATTAAACGTAATGGAACTCAAATTTCATTATGTGAAATTGATACTGGTGAAATTGATACTGGAGTAAAATGGCATACATTCGTAGTTGGAAAATTTCCAAAGGAATGGACAAAACTACTACCAGTAAACGATTTAATAGAAATTGTGAATTATGAACTTTAATTTTAGCGCAAAAGAACTATTGGCTTTACATAACTTATTGCTTGTAAGCACTAAATTTGAATCTATGAAAGATGATCGAGTTATTCTTTCAAATGTGTATGATCGTGTTCGTTTTTATCTGTTGTCTGCACTTAAAAATAATGGTTCTGATCAAATAGCCAACTGGATGAAATCAGAACAACAAAAAATAGATAAACTCATATTAGAGTCAAAGACTGAAGAACGAGATACAGATCCAGATTCTCTGAAAGAAGAAATATTGCAAGAAGATTTTTCAACTGTTGTGTATCCTCGAAGATCACATGTGAGTCGCCAAAGACAAAACAAGAATAAAAAATGAATGAGATTATGTTACAATTGGACCGGCGTATTGCACCAACAAATTATTTAAAATATAACAAAATCCACAAAAGTTGTCTTTTCTCAAAAGATCTAAATAAATTGTGTGGATTATTGTTATCACATGTCTTTGTTAAAACAAGATCATTAGGTTATGTGTTAAGAGTAGCAAGTATAGATGGGATCGCAGAGCCTAATACAAAAGAAAAAAATGAAAAAAGGATCAACGTCGATGTTGTCAATAGCATCGTAAAAAAATCTTGGATTGGATAATTTTTATCCATTGTATGTGGATGATGTAGATTAATGACATGTCAGCAACAACAGAACTTTTAATTGAGCAGATCAAGAAGATAGAAGACGCGATTACATCAGCTAAATCTAATGGTTTAGATTCTTCAAGTTTGGAAGAAGAACTTAATAACCTACGAGCTCGTTTTACGAATACAGTTTCTATGCTTAACGAAAACTCAAGTATCTTGAAGGGATAATGATGACGCCTCAAAGAATCGATTTATACCAGCCTTTGATCAATACTCGTATTGGTCCTTCACCATTAACGCTTCGTATTGGAACTACACCAAATGTTGACAGTGTTGTTGGAGGTGTTCAACAAGGGATTACAAAGATAGAAACGTATGTATTGTTGTCGGCTCTTCCAACTGAAATGCAAGAACGAGTAAAACTTGCAATTCAAGTGTTGTTATCAGGGAGGTAGAAATGGCATACCACGGATATATCCCACTTATAAAAAAGTTTTTATTTGATCATGCGACAGCACCTTCAATTTTAGAAGTTGGTGTTGATCGTGGTGTAACGTTTTTAACGCTTGTGAACTTTCTTACAAGATGTAAAGCGGAGTTTTTGGCCGTTGGAATAGACGTAATGGTGCAAGAACAGGTTCAATTAATGTTGAACTATACAGATCTACGACCAACACAACAAGTATACTTGATAGAACAAAATAGTTTAATTTCATTACCAAAGATGATAGAACAAGGATTTAAATTCGACGTATTGTTACTTGACGGAGATCACAATTATTATACCGTTTCTAATGAATTAAATTATATTAATGAATTGATGAATGATGGAGGAATTGTCATTATAGATGATTATGATGGTCGTTGGGAAAATAAAGATTTATGGTATGCAGATAGAGCAGGTTATGAATTAAATCAACATGTTTCTTCTAAAAAAGATACAGAAAAACATGGTGTGAAACCGGCAGTTGATGAATGGTTGGAACACAATCCTAAATGGATTAAATCAAAACCTATTCAAGGTGAACCTATAGTATTAACAAAAAACGTATGAATAAAAAAGAAGATATAAAGCTTGACATTGCGTTAACAAAGCAAGCATTTGATAAACCTATGGGTAGACCACGGGGAGTTGCCGGTGCAATTTTAGAAAATGCAATTACTCGTGAAAGCAACAATAACTTATTGTTTGTTCCCGTTAATGGATTGACACCTATTGAGGCAGCAAATCGTATCAAAAATGTTGGTGGTATGATACACGGCAATAGAAAAAAATGTAAAGATCCTATTCCTGTAGACTTATCAAATATTTTTGAAGGAACTGAACCAATAACAACTGTTAATATAGAAAAATTGCATTCAGTGATGTCTGTTACAAAAGCATGTAGAGCAGAAGATATTCCTGAAGAAATCATATTTGCAATCCCACGTTCAGACGTACAGGATATTCCATTTGAGCAAATTGATATTAATGAATTTGATCAAGTTAGATATGTTAATTACGATTCAATGCCAAAAGAATTGCAAAAAGTGATTCGGATGTGTCTAACGTTGAAAACGACAACAACACATGAAGAAGACTACGTTCTTTTTGTTAATGCATGTAGAATGCTTCTTGCTTCAGCGGCAGGATAGTAATTGAAAGAATAAATTATGCGAACATTATATCTTGGATTATCTGGTGATGATGTAAAAGCGTGGCAACACTTCTTATTAGGAACAAATCCACATAACACAATCGTTGCCGATGGAACGTTTTCACAAGAAACTAAAGAAGCAACGAAACAGTTCCAGTCGAGTGTCGGGTACTTGGGAAATGACGTAGATGGCGTTGTGGGACCTGGGACTTTGGGTAAAGCTTTTGGTCTAGGGTTTAATCCGTTGTCAGACGATCGTACAGACGAGAGTGGTCCAAACTGGCCACCTTCTCCAGGTCCTGGTCTCAATTTTATGGAACGCCTGAAGCTATTTGGTCAATTTGCGTACGTTGCTGCCCCGACAGCTAGCAACCCAGAAGCAATCACGATCACAGACAACTGGCCTGCGAACAACATCGTCAATGTACACGTTCCACAGTTTTCAAAGTTCAACGTGATTGGCCGGCCACCTGGTGATAACATGGCTTGTCACAAGTTGATCGCTCCACAAGTTGTTTCAATGTTTGCTGCTTGGGAAGCTGCGGGACTCATGCCTCTCATTCTGACATTTGGTGGTTCTTGGGTCCCACGGTTCGTTAGAGGATCTAGAACGTATCTCTCTAATCATGCATGGGGTACCGCATTTGACATAAATGTGCAATGGAATATGTTAGGTGTACAACCCGCACTCAAGGGCCAAAAAGGATCCATAAGAGAATTGGTTATGAGTGCATATGATCATGGATTCAGTTGGGGCGGGCATTTTCAAGGTCGTTCTGACGGGATGCACTTCGAGGCCCGCGCCATAATTCCATAACCTGGTTGTTGTTTGATGATGCAAGATAGTTATCTGTGGCCCACAAATGACAACGAGAAAATTTCGTAGACCCAAAATTAAGGCAACTGAAGAAACTGTTTTTGGTTTTCGTGCCGCATCTGGTGGGCGCCGTATGATGGCAAATAGCGATGATAATAAAGATGAAACACAAGATATCATCAATGATGTTGATGATAATATTGATGAGACAATTAACATAATAACGTTAAGAGATCTCAGGCTCATGATTAAAGAACAATTGAATTAAGACAAAGTTTTCTAGAGGCTGTATATTTTACCGACGGATGAAAGCGTTAGATGACAGCCAATAGAGTAGTAACTGACCATGGTGAACTTGACAATTCTGGACAAGTAACACATGTTGATCTTGATTCATATGTCAACACAACTCCTTGGGTAGTAATTTCTGGTACAGCAGGTGCAGTTCCATCTGGTTCAAGAAAATTAACTGCAGGCGCAGGTGTTTCCTTTGTTGATGCAGGTCCCGGCGGCAATTTTACCATAATTGCAACGTCGACTACAATTGAACAAAAACGTTTATTATTTCGACGTCAAAATTTAAACCTAATCAATATTGCGACTGGTTCAAATATAGCACTATTGAGTGTTTCACTTGGAACTACTCCTGTAAATTATGCAGTTGTTAGTCATCCATTGTTGGTTGAGTCAACTGCTACAGGTAGTCTTGTTGCTTTGTTATCAGGTTCTGAAGGTGTGTATGGTTCACATTCTATGGCCTTATTGTCAGGATCATCTGTTTTAACACCAAAAAATCTTGTTGTTGTGAGAGATGCATGGACTGGTCTACACTTGACTGGTACAAATGGTCGTGATGTGTATGGATTATTACAAATACAATCTGGATCTTTGACAGGTGATGCTTTTAATGATTCAACACAAAAAACGCAGATTTCATTTGTTGAAGAAACGATTTTTAATGGTACTTCATCACTTCATCCTGTACAAACAATAAATGTTGGAGGCCGTACAGTTCAATACAGTTATATTAGTAGAACAACAATTGCTGATGTTCCTGAAGATGCATATCTAAGTAATACAATCTTTCTTGATGTTCCTGAGTCAGGAGCTTCAGTAGCAACTGGTTCTGTTATTACAAGAACAAGGTTTATCACTGGAGTTAAATCAAGTGTTCCTATTGGTGCAAATGTAACGTTTCCAACATATTTGGATGCTGCTCTTGGTGATTATTCAAGCAAAAATTTTCAACAACAAGTTGAAATACATTTGAATGGTGTTTTGTTAAATCCAGGAACATCAGTGTCAAATCCTAACGACGTATATCCCGGAATTTCTACTTTAACGGGTGATCTTAAATTTGCATTTAAATTAAAGAGCGGATCAAATATATCGATGACAATTTATTGATGTTTGCCTCCGTCTAATGTTTGATACTTATGTCATAAGATGGCAACGACGATCGATCAGTTTCCAGGTACTAGATTTGAAGAAGCAATTATCTTTGAATCTGGTTCAAATTTACCATTAAATTCTGGTGAGATGATATATGCTTCTGGAACTATTTCCGGAAGCGGTTTCTTTTTTAACGAAGAAGGAAGAATAAAAGGCTTAGGAATAGATGTTCCTACACATGAGGCGTTAAATACGTTTACTCATGATCCACCTTTAGGTTTTACTAGCGCATCATATAATACTATCGGAATTACTTACTTGGCGCTATTTACTGATAATTCAAAAACAATATTGTTGCAAGATTATGTTGTTCATTATGGGTTTAATAGATTGATGAGTAACGTTACAGCTAGTTTATATGTTACAGGTACGTTGTCGTATCAGATTACGGAAGAACCAACATATGATTCCCGCCGCAGAATAACACTTATTAATAGAACAGCACAGGTGTTTTAATGTCTGCATTACACGTTGTACAAGTTATCATTGATGATTCGTCAAATAAGACGATTACTGGTATTTGGGAATTTGATCGTGCATTAGGTGGTGTGCTAATCATTGCATCTGGTTCATCACTGCCGGCGTCAGGAACCGCTGGCGAAATTTTTTGGAACTCTTCAGATAACGCTTTATATCGAAGAGATAATACAAATATGTTTTGGCAAGCAGCTCAAGCAACAAATGCTGGCGCAGATGCTGCTGCTTCATATGTGTTAGTTAATCTTACTGGTTCGTTACCAAATAGTAGATATATTACTGGTTCATCAGGGATTACTGTTACAGATAATGGTCCTAGTGGCAGTTTGGTCATTAGTGAAACTCAACCATTTACATCACAATCTCATGCTGCACTAAGACAATTAATACATCTTTCTGATGGTGATGGTCCTTATGAAGCATTCCCACCGGGAGCAGTTAATGATACCGGTCCAATTCCATTTAGCACTGCTAGTATTTGGTATACAGATGCTTCTCGTACGAAAAAAATAGTTGAAAAAAACGTTGTTCGTAATTCAAATAAAACACCAATGACAATACAATGGAAAGTGTATGACTCAAATGGCATTACAGTATTGGCTACAGCGACCGACGCCATTACTTACTCTGGCGTATTCGAAACATCTAGAACGAGAACAATCACATGAGTGACAGTCCTGCAGTAATCCTTTTTGACGTTGCTGGTAATCCTATGGCAGTTACTGCGTCGGTGCAAGCACCGACTGGTAGTCTTGGTATAGTGATGGCTGGTGTTGATGAAACTGGTTCTGTACATTATGCAAGATTCGTTAATGATTCATTACTTATCACCGGATCTGTAGGCGTTAATGGAATAACATTTCCATCAACAATGACTGTGACGGGTTCAGTTGGAGTAACAGGATCAGTAGGAATAACAAATTTTCCAATCGTTCAAACAATAACGGGTTCAGTTGCTGTTCTAAATCAAATTTTCATAACAACAACTGGTTCTTTACCGGTTTCATTTCCACCTTCAACAACTCTTAACGTTACAGGATCGGTTGGAATAACAGGATCAGTAGGGATTACTAATTTTCCACTCATTCAAACTGTTACAGGTTCAATCGGGATCACGAATCAAGTAACAATTACATCGACTGGATCTCTCGCTGTTTCTGTTGGAACTGTACAGGTTTGGCAAGCCAGCCCGGTTGGTGTTTCTGGAACGATCAAAACCTATGATACAGGAACACAGGCAATCTCAGGAACAATTGGTGTAAACAACTTCCCAGCAGTTCAAGCTGTTTCAGGATCACAATTAACGGGATCGACTTATACAGGATCTCCAGTTGTTATAGGTGGTGTGTTTCTGACTGGATCTTCTATAGGTGTATCTGCATCAATTATAAAAGCTATTCAGACAGATATCAGTGGCGCTGTTTATATAACAACCTCAGGAACTCTTCCTGTTTCGTTCCCGGGAGGAGTTAACATAACAACCACTGGATCTATTGGTCTTCAGATTGCAAACTCTGCAATTCAACCATTGTGGATAACTTCAACAGGATCAATAGCGGTTACTTTCCCAGTTTCAACCCCTCTTAACGTACAGGGAGTTATTCAGGTTTCAGGATCTCAAGTTACAGGATCAACATTTGGTGGACTTCCTGTTGTGATCGGTGGAGTTTATCTTACAGGTTCATCAATCGGAGTTTCAGCTTCAATAGTGAAAGCTATTCAGACTGATATTTCAGGTGCAGTTTATATTACTACGTCAGGAACTCTTCCTGTTTCATTCCCAGGAGGTGTCAGTGTAACTGTTACTGGATCTACTGGATTGCACATTGCAAACTCTGCAATTCAGCCATTATGGATCACTTCAACAGGATCAATAGCGGTTACTTTCCCAGTTTCTTCTCCTTTGAATATACAGGGAGTTGTTCAGGTTTCAGGATCTCAAATTACAGGATCAACATTTGGTGGACTTCCTGTTGTGATCGGTGGAGTTTATCTTACAGGTTCATCAATCGGAGTTTCAGCATCTCTCATAAGAGCTATTCAAACTGATATTTCAGGTGCTGTTTACATTACTACGTCAGGAACTCTTCCTGTTTCGTTCCCAGGAGGTGTTAATGTTACGACTACTGGTTCTGTTGGATTATTGGTAACAGGATCGGTCGGTGTAACAGGATCGGTTGGAATCACCAACCAAATATTTGTTACTTCAACGGGATCTCTTGCTGTTTCAGTTGGTATTGTCAACACTTACGATCTTGGTGTACGTGCTGTTTCAGGTACTATTCAAACGTGGACGTCTGTACCACAAGCTGTTTCCGGTACTATACAGGTTTGGTCAGCTGCACCTGTTGGTGTGACAGGAACTCTTAACACATATAATCTTGGAATACAAGCGATTTCAGGTACCGTTGGTATAAACAATTTTCCGGCTGTTCAAGCTGTTTCAGGATCTCAATTAACGGGATCGACTTTTATAGGATCCCCAGTCGTAATTGGCGGAGTCTATCTCACTGGATCTTCTATTGGTATTTCAGCCTCTCTCGTAAAGGCGATCCAAACTGATATCAGTGGCGCTGTTTACATAACTACATCAGGAACTCTTCCTGTTTCATTCCCAGGAGGAGTTAACATAACAACCACTGGATCTATTGGTCTTCAGGTTGCAAACTCTGCAATTCAACCACTTTGGATTACTGTCACAGGATCTCTTCCAGTTTCAATTGGAGCAACACAGATTTGGACATCTGCCCCTCAAGCTGTTTCTGGAACTGTTCAAACATGGACATCAGGACCTCAATCAGTTACAGG
>Ga0315273_10001883_pt1 | contig 24293 bp, 22 predicted proteins | sample YL17G02_0_MG_FD_205753 | JGI IMG/M metagenome (GOLD analysis project Ga0315273, IMG submission 205753) | Sediment microbial communities from Yellowstone Lake, YNP, Wyoming, USA - YL17G02_0 | ecosystem: Environmental > Aquatic > Freshwater > Lake > Sediment | place: USA: Wyoming | collected... | reverse complement strand
GTCTATTCCCCCCCTCGCCTCATGAACTCGCCGGATCTGCCGATGACAATCCCAAGAATCATCAGAGATCTGCAGATGGAAACCATCGCGGCGGTCAAGGAGCTAAAGAACGAGAAGGACGCCGAAACCCTGCAGCTCAAAGCCCGCGTCGACAAGGCCGAGGCCGAATCCGCGCAGCTCAGAATCTTCCTCTGCGGTCAATTTCCCGCAGCCCCCATATGTCAGCCATAGGACCAAACGTACAGGTCTTCTCAAACAACATTGTACTGTCTTAAAGCTCGCATACGATCGTATAATCGCTAGCAGCAGTGACAAAGAAAGTCCCTGCCGCAGCTAACCACACCAGGCGGTCGTTTTGAGTCCAACCGTGTTCCGAGATGGTCCGTATCGCTTCTATTTTTTCTCGCGCGAGGAGCCAAGAATTCACGTTCACGTAACCTGCCCCGACGGCGAGGCGAAGTTTTGGCTGATACCGATCATCGCCCTCGCTGAATCCCACGGACTTTCCAAAAGACAACTGGCAAGACTCCAACAGCTAGTAGAGGAACACCAAAATGACATCCGCAAAGCGTGGAAAGTCCACTTTGAGTCCTGAGTCCGTCCACATCACGCCCTTTGGACTCTGGATCCTCCTTGAAGGTCACGAATACTTTGCCGCCTTCGACCACTTTCCATGGTTTAGAGATGCGAAGGTCCAGGATATTTTTAATATCGAAGTTCCCCATCAAGGCCATCTGTATTGGCCAGCGTTAGACATCGACCTTTCGACCGAATCTCTTTCCTCCCCAGACCGCTTTCCCTTGGTAGCCACAACACCAAAGCCGCGCGCGCCCCGCTCCTAGCCCCCATGAATTTTCCATAACCCCACCCCCAGGGGGTTATTCGCCCCTTTTTTCGGTGCTATAGTCTGAACCTATTCGCCCCACTAAAGGACTGTCTCATGGACGTACTGAAGCAATTAGCATCCATGCAAGCCCGCGTCGGCAGCCACGCGACCCTCGGACTTAGCACCGCACAACTGCAGCCCTTCCTGAAAGATCCCCAGCTGATTCAGGCAGTTACCGAAGGCGATGCAGCCCAACAGCGACTCCTCAAAGAATTCCCGGCTCTGGCCAAAGAAAGCGAAGAGCGGCTGATGGACCTCGTCCAAGGCGACTTCGTCAACTTTTACGCCGAAGACCAACGCAACCCCTACCTGCCGGTGTCCGGCCGCGGCCCGTGGCTGGTGACCTTTCACGGCGCAGTGATCCATGATTCCGGCGGCTACGGCATGATCGGCTTCGGCCACGGCCCAGACCTGGTGATCAAAGCCCTCGCCACCCCGCAGGTGATGGCCAACATCATGACCCCGAGCTTCAGCCAAATGCGCCTCGGCCAACGCCTCAAGCAGGAGATCGGCTTTCGCCGCGGCGGCAGCTGCCCCTTCGATCGCTTCATCTGCATGAACAGCGGCTCCGAAGCGGTGACGGTGGCGACCCGGATCTCCGATATCAACGCCAAGACGATGACCGATCCAGGTGGACGCCACGCCGGCAAACGCTTGATGTACCTGACGCTCAAGGGCGGCTTCCACGGCCGCACGGAAAAGCCAGCGATCCTATCGGACTCATCGGCGAAGAACTACCGCACGAATTTGGCCTCATTTCGCGATTTAAACGTCAACTACACCATCGAGCCAAACAACCTGGCCGAACTAAAAGCCGCATTTGAATGGGCTGACCAACAAGCGGTGTATTTCGAGAGCATGTACCTCGAACCGGTCATGGGCGAAGGTGACCCCGGTAAAGCGATCACGCCGCAGTTCTACGCCTTGGCCCGGCAATTGACGGCCGCAGCCGGAACACTGTTAGTCGTCGACTCGATCCAGGCGGGGATCCGCGCCCAAGGCTGTTTGAGCATCACCGATTATCCGGGCTTTGAAGCCCTCCCGCCACCGGATATGGAGACCTACTCCAAGGCGGTCAACGCCGGTCAGTTTCCCTTGTCGATCCTGGCACTGACTAAGACCACTGCGAAGATCTATGTACGCGGCGTCTACGGTAACACCAAGACCGCCAATCCACGGGCTCTCGACGTCGCTGTGGCGGTGCTTGATCTGGTAACCCCGGCCTTGCGCCAGAACATCCAGGACAAAGGCCGCGAGTTTTTGCAGAAGTTCCAGGTCCTGGCCCAGCAGCACCCGCAGGTGGTGCGCAAGGTCCAGGGGACCGGACTGATCGTCTCGATCGACCTCTATCCCGACGCGTTCCATGTCATCGGTAAAGGGCAACTCGAGGAGTACCTGCGTCACCACGGCATCGGCGTGATCCACGGCGGAACCAATTCGCTGCGCTTCACCCCGCACTTTGCCATCACCAGCCCAGAGATCGACCTGATCACCGCCGCTTTGGCAGCGGCGTTTGTTTCAGGTCCTCGGCTGAAAAAGGCTTAGGGCCCGTCGCTCACCTCAGTCCTAAGCGTTCACCGCCGCCGACACTCCGGGTACGGTCTCGAATCCGGCGAGGCGGCGCGTGAGCACCGGATCGTGCATCTCGATTTCGGCCTTGAGCATGTTTAGCCGCGGCCAGGTTTTGTTGAGGAAGCGCTCGGCATAAGGGGCACGGGATTCATCATCCTCGGCGTCCCACACCAGGCACTGCGACAGGCTGACGATCGCCTTGATCTCAACAAGCCGCTCGGCATGCAGCAATGCAGGGCCGACATTTTCCATCTTGATCAAGTCGCGACTCAGCAACTTGACCATTTGGCGCAAGTCCGAAGGCTTGACCTCGGAGATCGAGGCGCGGACGTTGGTCTTGAGCAAGCTAAGGAGGATCGATATCACCGCACCGCTCTCCAGCTGCTTGGCGCGGTAGAGCTTCTTGCGCAGGGGCTCACCAGCGCGCAGAGTCTGCACGCGCAGTCCGAGTGCGGTCTCGATAAACCGACCGGGCTGCCGGATCACTTCTTTCAAGGTGTCCTTGACGCACATCAGAGCTTGAATCTGCGAGGTCCCTTCGTAGAGCGGCAAGATCAGACTCTCGCGCACCCACCACTCCGCGCGGTATTCCTTGGTGTAGCCGTAACCGCCATGCAGCTGTAGGCCAATGCGGGCCATCTCGACGGCCTTCTCGGCGCCGTACCATTTGATCAGCGGCGTCCATTTGCGCACCCGCTTACGCGCCTTGGCGACCTTGCGCTCCAGCTTGGCGCGAGCTTCTTCGCTCATCGTCTTGTCGTGCTTTAGATTGCGCTCGCCCTGGTACAGGACCGATTGATTGATCGCGGCCTGGTAGGAAAGGCTGCGCAGGGCTTTGACCTCGACCTCCATGTCTAAGAGCTTTTCGGCGATCATCTCGTGCTGCGAGATCGGCTTGCCCCAGGTCTGGCGCTGCGAGCAGAACTCGGTGGCCAGGCGCAGGATCGCCTCACAGTAGCCGAGCGCTTGGAAGCCGACGGCGATGCGCGCATCGTTCATCAGGTTCAGCATATGCTGAAAGCCCTTGCCGTTTTCGCCGAGCAAATAGGCGACGGAACCGTCAAAGTTGAGCTCACAGGTAGCTGACCCGTGCAGACCCAGCTTTTCTTCGAGTTTCGTGACGGTGTAGTTAAACTTGGTGCCAGGGGCTTCCGAGCCGTCGAGGGTGAAGGGCAGCTTGCGTAGACAAAGAAACAAATTGAGGTTGTTTAGGCCCTGGACTCCCTTGGCATTCATCGCCAACACCAGCGACACCTGGCTCGCACCGTTGGAGATAAAGCGCTTGCTCCCGTAGAGGCGCCACGTGCCATCGTCCTGCAATTGGCCGTAGGTCCGAAGGGCCGACAAATCACTACCCGCATCCGGCTCGGTCAGCGCCATGCTGCCAGACCACTCGCCCGAGGCGATCCGCGGCACCACAAAGTCTTTGATCTTATCGCTGCCGAACTTCTCGATGATGGCGGCGATGGCGCTGTACCAGACGATGTTGAGTCCGGTCGAAGGGCAGGCGCGCATGATGACTTCGTTGGCGGCGGCCTCAAGCAGGAAGGGCAAGCCCATGCCGCCGTATTTCGGCTCGACCGACATACTGGAGGCGCCGACTTGCACCAGCTTTTCGAGGTTGCTGACGATCGCCGGTGGCAGGATGACCTCGCCGTCCTTGAGATAGATCGGCTCCTTCTCGACCTGGGCGGCATTGCCGGCTAGATCGGTGCCGCAGACCTCGCCAAGGGTCTCTAGTGCCACCAGGAGCATATCGCGGTATTCTTCAAAGGTAGTGCAACCGGCGACCTCGCGCTCTTCCGACGAGAGACCCTCGAAGATGCCCTTAAGGTCGACACGCCGGGTGAGGTGATAGCGAATATCGGGGTTGTCGGTGACGAAATTTTCTTTTTGCTTCATGGCAAACGCTCCCTCTAACGACGCGGTCGGATGCTTACTGAACCACCGCCAATTGTAGTGTTTTGGCTCCAAGGAGCAAGGTCACAGTTACACGTTCATCGATTCGATTCAGCGAAAAAAATTGGAACAATGAAACAAAAAAGTTCAAAACTCAGCTTCCTCGCTCTCCTCGCTCTCACGGTCGCCCCGCCGGCCTGGGCTATGCCACCGGAATATCAGGTCAACGTCCGCGAAGGCTGCCGCCAGGCGGTCGCCGGTGCTTACCTGAAGGCATACGACGAGAAGGAGCGCACCGCGTCCTATCAAGCCTCGCTCAAGGAGCAGGTGGCGTCGCTTAAGGAGGCTTTAACGACGGCTCAGACTGCGGCCAAGGCCGCGGCCACGCAGGCAGCGGGTCACGACTTCGATGCCACGCTCGCAGCAAGACGCGACGATACCGCCGTCGTGGTCAAGACCCTCAGCGAACAGATGACCGACTATCAGAAGATGATGGCCAAAAACGCGCCTGAGATTGCAGCCAAGGCCGCGGCCGAAAAGCGCCTGCGTGCCGCGATCGAAACGGTCTTTCAATTCACCAGGACCGGCGACCTCAAAGACGGCGGCTACCCGACGCAGCTGGCCTACCGCTCCCCTTGCCCAAAATACCGGGCACTTTGCCCGCTCCCGGCCAGAGACCGCGAGGCCCTCACCAAACTTAGGATCGAAGGAAGCTTACCCGAGGCCTGTCAAAAGTACGCCGGGCAAAGCCACCTTCCCTAATTCACCATGCAACCGTCAACAGCCGCCCCTAGCCCAGCGTGATGGGGCGCTTGGCGCTAAGTGCTGGCAGGCTCTCGTTGAGGCGCCGTTCCAGCTCCAAAATCGTCAAGTCCCTGGTCGCACTCATGCGCAGGATCGAGGCGATCTTCTCCTTGTCCGGCAGAGTCGAAACCTCCACCGCATGGATCAGTTTGCCGGTAAAGTTATCCTGATCCATATAGGTTCTGGCGGCTTCAAAGCGACCATCCGACGGGATCCCATCGAGCCAGCCGAGGCCCTCGCGGTAGACGATATAGCTCGCCATATAAGCCGACAAGATGGCGAGCTGGTGCGGCCGAGGGAGCCGGGTCAGCAAGCGGTCTTGATAGCGTTCGACCAGGACCTTTGGGCAATGACGATAGATCATCTCTTGATAGAGCGTGCTGGCGAGCACCTCGTCTTCGCGCGCGGTGAGGTTCTCTAAGATGATATCGGTGACGTCGCTGATCTGCCGCGAGATCGCCATCGATAGCTCGACCAAGGTCTTGCGGCCGCCTTGCAGGCTGTATTCCTGAAACAGCAGCTTCGCCTCTTGGTCCGCCTTGTGCCGAAGGATCTCGATGACCTGCTGCACATAGAGGTTTTTGATGGCGAGGAATTCCTCGTTGGATAGGGTCAAGCTGGCGATGATCTCGTAGGACGAGCAGATGACGCCCGTTTTGTTGGCGCTGGAGTCCTTGATAAACAAGACGCCATGCTTTTGCAGTTCGGTCCGCGCCTCGGTGGTAAAGAAGATGTTGGCACCCTCGACCACCGCTCTGGTCGTTGGTACGTGGTCAGGCCCCATGAACTGATTCCAGTTCTTTTCGTTCACCGTATAGGGGCGGCCTCCGGCAGGAATAAAGACGTCCGCGTAGACCGTAAAGTGCAGATTATTGCGGATGCGGATATTCTCGGCGCTGTCTGCCTTGATGACAAAAGCGTCCTTGCTGCCACTGAGCAGGGCCGGATTAAATTCGGAGGCTGGCTTGCCCTCTTCGCAAAGGCGCAGCAGCTCACTCCAATTGAGACCGTTAGGGTCCCGCGCCGCACCATAACCGTCGGCGATGGCTACCAAGCGAGCATACTCGCCGTATTCGCGGTGCAAGATCTTGAGTTCGTTGCCAGCGACGTCGCCGTCTGGGCCGCCGGTCATCTTGATGGTGAAGCTCTCGGTCAACGGATTGATGCCGAGGTGGCGCAGCATGTTGTCGAGAAAGACGTTGAGCCCTTCCGACGTCACGCCGTATTCCTTGTGGTTGATCCCGGCCCCTGGCTTTGACGACATAAAGGCTGCGGCATAGCGATAGCCGCGGCGTGCTGCCTGCAGCGGGATCCATTCGATCAGGTCGTTGGTGATGTTTTCGTCGGGCCCGAGGTAGATGATCTCCTCTTTGTCGTAGTAGCTGATCGGCTCACCGATATTGGGCTCGTCGCTGCTATCAAACGGGACCAGCAGATCCAGCAAGGCATTGACCGCGCCGCGCACGGCCTGCTGGCGGTGACCGGTTGGCCTGAGCACCAGCACGGCTTTCGACCCGCCTTCGGGAATATCTTTATTCTTAAGCTGCTGTGCGTGGCTTAGGCCGTAGACCTCGTCGAACAGTCCAGCCAAGGCATAGTCGAAGTCCGAGGAGTTGCGCGACATGACCACGCGAAGTCCACCGCGCGAGATATCCTTCCAGCGCAGGTGAAAGAAGCGAAAGTCCTTGCCGACGATAAAGAAGATGCCAAAGGGCCGCAGCGGGTAGTACTTGGGATTAAGCGCTTCGGGAGCGATGCGAAAGGCCAGGCCGGTCTTCGTCGCCAGGAAATAGTTGGTCTTTAGGGTGTGTTCGATCAGGTTGATCGACTCAAGCAGGATGTTCTTCTCGACCTCGTCGATCACCTCTTTGGTCATCGCCATCAAGACGGCTTTCGTCTTATCGTAGCCGTCTTGCTTCCGTTCTTCGGCCTTGAGGGGATCAAAGCGCAAGCGAAACAGCGCGATCAATTCGCGGGTAAACTCGCCGTACTTAAAGAACGTCGTCCGGATCTTATACTGCGAATAGTAGTAAGGATTCTCCTTACCGAGCATGATGTGGGTCCACGTCGCCACGGCGCGGATCAAGTTGGCGGCATTGATCGAGAAGCCGTAGGGCTCCTTGGTCAGGTCGCCGTACTCGTCGACATCGACCCAGCCCAGGGTCCGCAGCGCTTTATTGAGGCGCAGGACGGGGATGCTGTTCTCCTCGACTTTGACCTCGTCCTCACGTGCCACGATGATGTGCACCACGGAGATCGGCTCATCATAGCCTTGCGAAAACTTGACCAAGAAGGCGCGGATCACATTAAATTCATATCTGTTTACTAGGTGCAGGATCGACTCGAGCACCTCCGAGGGATTGACGTTCTTCATGCCGAGCATCAAGCGGGCGGTCTGGGTATTTTCGATCGGTTCAAAGAAGGTGTGGGCACCTTCGTGATCGAGCATATGGCGAACCATGCGGTACATGAGGTGTACCCGGTTGGCCGTGGCATACATGACGAAGTCGTTATCGAGGTGCTTTAAATAATGGTCGATGCGCTCTTGTTCGTTCGGAAAATCCTCGGCGATCAGGGCACGCGAGACCTTGATCTTCTCCATGATGCGACGATTTTCGCGATCGAGCTGCTTGTGGTCTTTGCAGTGAAAGGTCGATAAGAACAGCAGTTTATCGCGGGAGAAGTACAGGGAGCCCATACGTAGTGGGTTGGGAGCAAGGCGTCTGGCCATGTCGATTAAAATGGCACGGTCGCCACCCGGGCCGATATAGGTGACCTTGGCGCGGTCGCGGTCCCAAAGCTCGACGGTCTGCTTGGTCTCGAAGACGTGACCGGTGATGACGGCGGATAGATGCCGCACCTTTTCGGGCCTAGGCGTCGTCTGGTAATAGGTGCGCGGCATGTTGTTGAAGAACCATGGGGTCAGGATCGCGATACTCTGATCTAGACCGATGCGCACGGTGTCGGCGATGTCCTCGATGTAGCTCTCAAGCTCATCGCCGGTTTTGATCTCCTCCCACGACGCCGCGCGGCTTTCTAAACTCGGCGGCGTGTCTTCAAGTAGGTCCTCGTCGACGTCGAGGTTGGTTTTGCTTTTGTTGAAGCCCTTGTACTGCGGGGACTGGGGCATGACAGGTCCTTGCTGGTCTTATGTGAGTTGTGCCGCCCAGCGGTCTTCGAGGGTTTGATACCCTGACAGGGGCAGGTAGGTAGCCTGGGTTGCCTTCAATTGCGCTATGACCGCATCGGCCGGGGTCAAGCTTCGCGCCGTGAAGGTGTCTGCAAACACCGCTAGCTCGCGTTCGCCGCCGGTAGCTTTAAAGCAACCAGGCAACGCCGCAAAGCCCTCACATGCTAGCGCCATCACCGCTTTGGCCAATGCTGCGAGCTGTGGATCGGCAAGGCCGCCCTCAGCACGACGGATCAGCTCGGGTAACTGTGCCCGCACAGGTAGTAATAAATCCAACAACCGGTCTAGGGTCTTGTCGTCATAGAGCAGGCCCGTCACATAGGCCGCGGGAACATTCTGAAAGGCTCGCGGCTGACAGTCGATCGACCGCACCTCAAGAAAGCCGCGCGGCCGGACTTCCGGGAACAGCAGCGACAGGTGCGTCGCTAGATCAGCCGCCGTCGGGCTAACGCCCCGAATCGGCGTCGTCAGCCATTCACCAAAGGTGATCGTGCCTCTGGGCACGTAATAATCGAGGGCCGCGACAAAGACCACGGTGGCGTTGAGGGCGAACTCCAAATACGCATCCACCCAAGCCTGCCGCGTCATCGCCCCACGTTCGATCAACGGATGGTCGATGCCGACAAAGCCGGTGTGCGTCGGATCGGTATGCCGCCAGATCCGCGAGCGGAAACTGCGCACCCCTTGGTCCTTGCGATCCACCACCGGCGAATAAGCAAAGGTCGCCGTCGCCATCGGCGCAAACAACTGACTCGCGAGATAGCGCTTTACCATCGTCGCTTCGCTAGCACCGAAGTCGAGGTTGACCTGCAGCGTGCAGGTTTGCCGCATCATCCGCTGGCCGTATTCGCCGATCGCCTGGTAGTGCTGATCCATCGCCCGGTAGCGCCCTTTGGGCATCTGTAGGCCGATCTCGGACACGGTATGCCACGGATCGATGCCGACCTGCACGAACTTGACGCCATGCGCCGCGAATGCCCGATCGAGGAGTCCTTGCATCTGATGCATGCGACGCACGGCATCACCGAGGCATGGATAAGGACGCGACGAGAACTCAACCTGACCACCGGGCTCAAAGCTGATGTTATCTTGCTCCTCGAGTCCCAATTTCAGCAGAAGCGACTGTCCATGATCGCCGGTGGTCTCCTCGATACTCCAGCCACGGCGCGCGGCTTCGGCGCGCAAAATGGTCGCGCTGGAAAAGCCGGGGTCCTGCAGCGGCATGCTCCCAGGATAATCCAGGCCCGCCGCAGGCGCCGCGATGACCGGCAGCATCTCAATCTCTAAGCCAACGGAGCCTGGCCACTTCGGATACTTCTTGCCGTAATCGATCGGCTGCAGACGAAAGGTATTCTGATCCAAGTAAGCACGGCAGGCCGCCCGATCTAGCGGAGTGACATCCTTAGGCAGGTCAACCGGCAAGGGAGCTCCTGTGATAGCGACAAGGCTAAACTCGGGCGAGGCATGATTGGGGGGAAGCATGACTGGTATACATTAGCCGCTACTACCAGCCTCGACGTTAATGGCGAAGTCGGTTATACCGTGTTTTCTCACCGTATCAATCAATTTTACCACGGCTCCATGCGGCGTTTCTTTATCTGCCGAAATGATGGCATTGAGCGGTGCGCCATTGGCCTTGGCCTGCTCTTCTTTGATCCGTCCAGCGACCTCGTCAAAGCTGAGGGCCTTGCCATCCAGATAGAGTTGGCTTTTGGCGTCGAGGACAAAGGCGAGGTTTTTGGTCTTGTCGGCGTTGTCCGCCGTGTCGGCCTTGGGCAAGTTGACGTTGATCGACTTATTCGTGATGTAAGTCGCTGTAACCATGAAGATAATCAGAAGCACCAGCATCACGTCGACCAACGGCGTGACGTTGATCCCGGTGATTTCATCGTCGCTATCGCTAGCTCCACCCGCCATATTGCGACCTCCTCAAAGCACCACTACAAAAGTACTAGCAATAACCGCGGCCTAAGTTCCTCAGGCATCGTCGTAGGTCGACAACACCAGCTTCATCACCGCTTCACTATTGGCGATCCGCCGCTTCACAACGCGGTTAAAGGCGTTGTAGGCGATGACCGCCGGGATCGCGACCACTAGGCCAATCGCCGTGGCCACCAAGGACTCAGAAATACCGGCCATGACGACCGAGGGACCGCCGGCCGGATTGGTGGCGAGGTCCTTAAAGGCCATGATGATCCCGACCACGGTGCCGAACAAACCGATAAACGGCGCGTTGTTACCAAGTGTCCCCAGCACCATTAAGCCGCGATCGAGGATTTGCTTGTTGCCGATGAGAAAGCCTTCCATGCTCTCGCGCATCGCCTTTGGCCCGCGGTCGCGGTACTCAAAGCCGCGCATGACCACCTGCGCCTCGATCGCCGGACGATTGGCGCACAGCTGCTTGGCGCCCTCGATATCACCGTCGATCAGGCGCTTGGTCAGCTGCTGAGTAAATTCGGGGAAGTTTAGGCGCATGCGCAGGAAGAACAAGGTGCGCTCCAGCATGATGGTGATCGAGACGACGCTCAATGCGACCAGCAGCCAGAGCACCCAAGCGGTGCCGATGAGAGTCAGGCCCAGCAATTTCTCGACGATATTGAATTCCATGCACGCTCCGCAATGATGGGGCCCCAGGTTGCCGCCCGGCGCTCGCCGCTGGCACCATGTAAGTCCCTAAGCTACCGGACTTAACCGACTGTAGCCAAAGGAACACCAACCCTGATGGTCTTGCCTGAGTAGGATACTAAAGTCGAGCCGGCTTTACCAATCCGAGCTGCAAGCAACTTACGACAGACCGAGTTGTTGCAGCAGCTTTTGCTCGTAGTAGCTAAAGGCCAGCAGGTCCTCGCCGAGTGCCCGCGACTTGACCCGGGGCATGGTCGGCTGATCGCGAGCCATGAACAGCTGGACTGAGTCTACCGGCGCCTCTTCGCGCAAGAACAGATCGCGCGCCACGATCTTTTCCGCTGGAGTCACAAGCCAGCCGGCTCCGGAGCGCTCAAACAGCCAGCCCTTCTGATTTTGCGGTTTGACAAAGAAGTAGGGCCGCCCCGGATGCAGCCGACCTGTCTCGCGAAACACCGTCGGCCCGCGATCCTTGCGTTCCTGCTCCCTGATCGCGCCAAAAATCCGCAGCTGCAGCCGTTTGAACACCTCATCGGCCAGGGACGCATAGTCGAGGAGCTGGTAGCGCTGCTCCAAGGACACCGGCCGCGGCTTCACCGCCGGCGGGGGCGGTCGTACGCTCGTCGCTGCGGCCTCCGGATTTTTGTCTAACAGCTTGAATACTTGGCCCTCCAAGGTTTTTAGCCCGTGGTGTAAGCCGGCGAAGACCTGTTTTGAAAACTCTTTCATGAAACTCTCTTGACAGTCTGAGGCAGAAACCTTAATTACTTCCTCACTTCTGGAGCGAATTGTGCGGGTGTAGCTCAGTTGGCTAGAGCGTCGCGTTGCCATCGCGAAGGTCGAGGGTTCGAATCCCTTCACCCGCTCCACGAAGTCCCTTTAGGTGCCGTTTGTCTTGCTCACGCCGACTCAGCGCATCGAACATATCCTCTTAAGATCGTAGCTTGAAGCTGGGGTTCTGGTCACTGGGCAGTATTTGCCGTGGTGCTGGCTGTTTTGGGGCGTCGTCTAGTGCTTCTTTTGACGGGTAAAGATCGTGCACGATCACCAAGGCGTTTTCTACGCGCGACAACCATAAATGGCGCCGCTTGGCGTTAAAATGAGCTGAAAAATCTTCACAAAAATCAGGCAAAAAAAAGCCCGATAGAGCTTGCGCAGATTGAAGGCGCACCCCGCCATCACAGCGTTGATTTGATCGCCAGCCGAGCCGAGAAGAAAGTTGCGGCCGCGTCGATGATCAGCCTTCAGATGACCTATGACGGGCTCGATGTCGGCGCGACTGACGAGCTTGCGTTTAACAGCATCGGAAGCACCGCTAGAGCTCTTGCCATGCACGTAAACATGCGTCGAAAATATGTACAGCGCTATCCGCAAGGGTTTGATGCGGTCATCAGGGCCGACCAGCTACCGGACAGGTGTCGACTGTGGGCCGGTCACACGCAAAGAGGCCCGCTGTGGCGTTGGCCTTGACGGGCTATTGACCTGCAACGCCAAGCCCTGTCCATCACCGGTAATCTTCAGCACAATGGCCTCGCCCCATGTCGTCGCAAAGGGTGCCAGGGCAAAGACTTTGGCTTTGCCACTGGCGGCGCTGCAGGCCCATGTCCCGGGATTAAGGCCCATGCCATCGTTGTCATAGGCCTCGCCCCAATCGTACTCCGCAGTCGCATCCGCTGCAATCACCAGGCTGCTGAGGGCTATTTTTAGCTCCCCGGAGCTAGCATTTTTGCAACGTAACGTCACCTCCTGCGACGTCTGATTTTTGATCGACCACTTAGTCGAAAACCCGCTTGCCAAGGCGGGCCCAAAAGACTGCATGGCCTGCGCCGTTACAAGTCCAACCAATACCGCTGCTTTCGCTAGCCTCATCGTCCACCGCCTTTGCAAAAAAGGTTACACGCCCATTCAATAATGCGCCGAAACAACAAATACTAAACATCTATAAACATAATGTATTGTATCTATTTTAAAGAACTAACGTCACAAAATGTCTGTAGCTGCCCTGCCTTTAATCCTCCCAAACGCCTACCCGCAACTGAGACTCTAGCCAATTGCTCTAGAAAAAAGAGCACGTTTTGCCACATGTTCCAACCATATATCTTTGCTTTAGGCGATTCTTATTGGATCAAATATCGATTTTTAATCACCACCGCATTCATATGATTATCGCAAGAGCAAACCCATCTCAGACACCACTGAGGGCCGAGACATGAACCCTAGTAACTTTCGCAGCATCGACCTCTTAGCCGGCAAGGACGACTTTCTCGCCGACGTCCTTGCCGGACTCACCGCATCGCCCAAGTATCTACTGCCCAAGTACTGCTACGACAAGGCGGGATCGCAAAACTTTGAAGAGATCAGCAGGCTCGACGACTACTACGTCACAAGGGCCGAAGAGCGCTTACTCCAGTCCATAAACCCAATCAACGAAGTCACCATAGGTGCAGGACAGCAGGTCGTGGTGATTGAATTAGGCGGCGCCAGCAGCGAAAAATTTTGCCGTTTGCAGCACCTTATTCCAAACGTTAATCGCTACATCCCTATCGACATCTCCAGAGACACTCTGTTTAGATCGGCAAAGCAACTGGCTTGCGACATACCTGCCCTCGATGTCCTTGCCATCTGTGCCGACTACGAACAATTAAATGATCTTGACTGGACCAAGCTACTGCAGGACCGAATCCCGGTGCTTTACTATCCGGGTTCAACACTTGGCAATTTAAGTCGGGTAAAAGCCCAAGCCTTGCTGCGGACGATGCGAGGCATGGTAGGCGACCACGGCTACCTCATCCTGGGATGCGATATGACGACGGATCCACATGTCCTCATCAACGCCTACGACGACAAACAGGGTGCCAATGCTCGCTTTAATCTCCACATACTACGCCGCATCAATCAAGAGTTAGGCGGCACCTTTGACCTGGCACAGTTTCGCCACGATGTCCGCTTTAATGCCGACCAAAATCAAGTCGAAATCTATCTGACCAGCCTGACTCGTCAGCACGTACAGGTTCAAGGTCACGACTTTCATTTGGCCAAAGGCGAAAGCATTCACGCCGAGCTCTCGCGCAAGTTCACTCGCCGCGACTTGGCGGACTTGGCGGCCTCGACTGGATTCACACAGGTGCAGAGCTGGACCGACGAGGTCTGTCCGTTTGCGATCATGCTGTGGCGCGCTGCCGACACCGTCGCCGAGGCGGATGCTGAGCGGTGGGATCTAAGGAGCAACAATGACATCCAGAACACCCATGAGCCCCAAGGTCTCCACAGCGAAGCAGCCATCGCGGAGGCCCTATGACTAGCCGCCAGCCCCTGATTTTGCACCGGCTCACCCAGTCCTACGCCGTGGTCCATCTGCCGCTTTCAACTGAATTGGATCTACTTCAGCCTCTGCCTGGGCAACTTTGGAGCCTAACTAGATCCATCACCGAGTACTCTCTGGTTTGCACGGAGGAGCATCTCAGCAATTACGACCCTAGCCAGATCCGCTGCGATGGCCCCTGGCAGGCATTTTACCTCCAAGGCCCCATTCCCTTCAGCGCTTGCGGCATCATCGCTCGCCTCACCAATGTCTTGGGCGCCGCACAAATCGGCTGCTTTGTACTGTCGACCTTCGACAGTGACGTGGTGATGGTCAAGGCCGACTCCGCGGCGCAAGCCATCAGGGCGTGGCAGCAGGCTGACATCGTCGTGGCCCATGGCCATAGCAATCTTGCAACCAATCCTTAGCCGGAGACGCACCTATGTTCATGCTTAGTCAAAACGAGTCGAGTGCTCCAGCCGTTGACCTCAGGATATTCACCGCAGAGGAATTGCGAGGTCTTAACCGCATCGCCGCGCAGTTAGCCCTGCGCTTTAACACCTGCGAATCGCCGTCCTTTGCCGCTGCCGCCTCGCTCGCAGCTGAGGAGCTACCGCTGACCCTGCGCCAAAAGGCCAAGTCCTTTGCTCTCGACCAGAACGCTAGCGCGCTCCTACTCAAGGGCTTTAGGGTAGACGACGCGACCCTTATGGCAACGCCAACGTCCTGGGATACGCCCTGGGAAGTGGCGCAGATTCATCGTTTGGAGGTGATACAGGCGCTGATCGCCAGTCTATTTGGCGAGATCTTCGGTTGGCAAACCCAAGAAAATGGTCGTTTCTTCCGCCATATCATCCCCAACCCAGCCGATGCGCTGGAGCAGCTAGGTTCCAGCAGTGCAGTCGACTTGCAATGGCACAACGAAGAGGCCTTTCATCCCGCCCGTGCCGACTGGATCGTTCTCATGTGTTATCGCAACCTGGAGCATGCCGTCACGACGCTCTGCCCAATGAGCGCCATTCAACTAGATGCCGACGTCGAGGCTGTCTTACGCTCCAACCGGTTCATCATCCTGCCGGATAAGTCGCATCGGTCCGAGTTTAATCAGAGCAAGCACTGGCACCTGTCTCGCGAGGACTTTAACCGCATTGAACGGATGCTTGAGACACCGCTGCCACAACCGGTCCTGACCGGGCCAAGCCAAGCACCCTTTCTACGGATCGATCCGGAATTTATGCATGCGCTAGACGGGGACAGGGACGCGGAGGCGGCCTTGGCGACGATTAAGGCGGCCATCAGCGCCCATCTAACCGACGTCACCCTTGCCCCAGGCGATTTTCTGATCATTGATAACCTGCGCGCCGTCCATGGTCGCCGCGCCTATACACCTCTCTATGGTCCACAGCAACGGTGGATGCGTCGTGTCAACGTCGCTAGAGACTTATATAAAGGCGGCCAGAATATCACGTTCGAGACACCCCGACGCTTTATTTAGCCAGAACCTGGTGCGGCAGGACTCCGCAGATCGGGCTAGATGCGAAAATCCTTCATGATCGCCGCAGCCACCGGATTTTGGATCCGTCGGTGCGCCGCAATGAGCCACAGCTCCTCAGTTGGTCCTGCAAAGACTCTGGAAAGCCCTTGCGCAGCTTGGCAAACTTGGAGTGCCCACAGATAGCCACCGGCATCCTCGCGATGCTCTTGGCGTAAAAGCCGCCGGCGTGGCCCACAGGTGGCGGCTCGTTGGCGACGACCAAATCGATGTTGTGCGCTCTAAGCTCGCGCAGCAAGGCATCGGGATGACCTTCAGCCAGCGACACGATACAGTCAAAGGTCGCCTGAGCCTGGTGATAAAGGCGCAAGGTAAGTGGCTTTGGCACCATGTCGGTGGCGCCGATCTGCACTTGCACCCGGGCTGCGGCATGCTGGTCGTTCAAAGAATCGACCATTTCATCGCCCAGCCTAAAGATCTCACTGGCGTAACCCAGTACCAATCGTCCCGCCTCGGTCAATTGCAGTTGACGCCGTGAGCGGTCGAAGAGTTGGTGACCGATGGCATCTTCAAACTGCTTAAGCTGCGTCGACAGAGTTGGTTGCCCCAGCCGCAGCTTTTTCGCCGCCCCGGCAATGCCGCCCTCTATGGCAATCATCTTAAAATACAGCAAATGATGATAGTTGATCCATGGTCGACTGGGCATGCGTGTCTCTCAAAGGCGAAATAGCAAAACCTAAATGTTTGGTTTTTCAATGGTAATCGACAACTTCGATGAGTTCATTCTCATTTTATTTTGCACCGTGGTCAAAAAACGCGATTCGAGGGTATGCCAACACAGGCTAACCTGACCGCCACCGCGGTCATGACGTGCCACCCAGTCGCGGATGATCTCCAGACAAGCATGGTCGATAAAGATCAGCTGACTCGTATCCAACCGGACGCTGGCGCCAACGGGCACCTTCTCCAGCGCCTGAATAAACCGCGGCGCCCGCAGAAACGTGGCAATGCCGCTGATCGCCAACTCGACTCCGCCATCGACCACGCGTTGCTGAATGTGCAAGCTGGTCACGCCAAGCAGGAGGAGCACAAGTGACAACAAAAATCCGAGCAAGACCCCTTGCAGCAAGTCTGTCGCTAAGATAGCGACCCCGGTGCACGCAAAGATCACCAGCTGAGACCTGCCGCCGGCCGCCAGGCTCCGCACGGCGCTAGGGTTGATTAACTTCAGCCCATAGTAGATCAGGACTCCAGCTAAGACCGCCACCGGAATCAGGTTCAACACGGTTGGCAAGCACGCGGCAAAGATCAGCAGCAATAGTCCATGCAGGATCGTCGAAAGACGAGTCTTCGCTCCCGAACTGATATTGGCAGCACTGCGTACAATCACGCCGGTCAATGGAATCGCACCGACCAGACCACAAGCAATATTGCCAATCCCCTGCGCCCAGAGCTCGCGGTCATGGTTGATCTTGGCGTCGGGCGCCATCTTTGCCATGGCTCCTAAGCTCAGCATACACTCGGTACTTGCCAAAAGCGCAATACTGAGGCCAGCTAGAAGGATACCAGGGTGAGTGTTACGCATCAGAGTCGGTAGCCCATCAAACGACAGCGTTGCCATCAGGCTAGTCGGCACCTCGACGCGCAGCAGCGATAGGTCAAAGGCGTAAGCGGCCGCGGTCATCAAACAAACCGCAAGCAGGGCACCTGGTATTTGGCGACATGAGCGGGGAGCGAAGCGAGTCCAAAGCCAGACAATGCTTAGCGAGGCCAGACCAACCATGCCCGCCACCAGGTTTGGCGCACCTTTAACGCCTGCCAGCGTATCCGTCGACGGCGACAGCAGGTGCAATAGTCCAAACAAATTGTCCATGCCGCCGCCAAGTGGCTTAAGATCCAACACGACATATAACTGCCCAAGCACTATGAGCAGTCCAATACTTGTCAGCATTCCCTGAACCACGGCCGGTGATATCGCCTGAAACCAACGTCCAAGTCGTGCCGCGCCAGCCAGACACTGCAGCGCCCCGGCAACCACCACTGCCGCGGCAAGACCACCAAAGCCAAAGGTCTTAGTCGTCTCCCAAACGATCACGATCATTCCAGCAGTTGGACCGCTCACCATCAGTGGACACCCGGTCAGAAGTCCCACCACCATCCCGCCGAGAATCCCGCTGATCAAACCGCTTGCAGCCGGCGCGCCCGACGCAATGGCGACCCCCAAACACAAGGGCAGCGCGATCAGAAAGACGACGAGCGATGACAGCACGTCAAAGCGAAGCGATTTGCCCAAGCCGGCGACTGTGAAGCTTTTCATCGTACACTCTCGATATCCGTGTCGCAGGTCTCAGCACTCACCCGATGCACCAAGGTCGGCACACCACGTGGTGCGTTGATGAGGGCGTCAGTAACCGGCTCAAATGATGCCGAATCGAGATTAAATGTCCGAACCTCACCGTTTTCAATCCGATACACCCAACCGTAGATATCCAGCTCGTCTCTAGCGAGCGCCTTGGCAACCGCCGGTATCGTCGCCAAGCTTTCAATCTGAAGCAAGACATTGGCCTCGATGAGGCGCTCCATCTGCATATGCTTTGGCAGGTGACCGTATTCGCCAGCGACAAATTTGTAGGCCGCATCGGCATGCTGAAGCCACGCGGCTAGGGCCGGCATGGTACTGTCAAGAGCATTCTGCTCAAGGATACCGGCCATGGCCCCGCAGTGCGTGTGGCCGCAAACGACGATATCCCGCACCTTAAGAACCTCGACGGCATACTCGATCGACGCCGTTTCACCGCCACCATGCGGCCACGGCGGCACGATGTTGCCGGCATTGCGCACGACGAAGAGATCGCCCGGCGAGCTCTGGGTGATCAGCGACGGACAAATGCGCGAGTCTGAGCAGGTAATAAACAATGCCTGTGGGTTCTGAGTGGTCGCTAGACGCGAAAAAAGCTCGCGTTTGGTCTGAAAGATATGACGACGGAAGTTCAACACTCCCGCGAGTAATCTTTGCATCATCGGCCTCCCATGAATACTAAGTAGTCTAAGATATCGGTCGCTCGATGCTTCGCTCAAATGGATAATCTGAATGATTATCATCGATTTAGGCGAATCGTTGACTGACTTTAGTCGCAAAAACTCTCGCCTCAGCTGAAGCCAACTCTTTTGGCTCCTAGCCCTACCTTTACGACTGCGCACTTAAGTGCCAAATGTTTTATTTTTACCAAGAGAATAGCTTCGCTATAAACGAAGTCATCTCGCATTAATATAAATTTATTAATCTAAAAAAAAGATGCTTAGACTAGGTTTGTTGAGCCTACGGGGTCGTAACTTGGACCTGTTGCGCGAGCTTCCACCGCTACTTTGCCGTATCAGCCTGATAAGTCCCAGGCTCCACCTCCTCGACCTCTAACTCCACCACCTCACCCGCGCATTGATTGGCTGGAGGAAAGGTGTGTTTCATTTTCACTATTTTGAACTCACTGCCGGGGACGAACAACACCTCGCGCTCACCCGGCAAGCCGGCCAAGGCAGAGATGTCGCGCCCGTACTTTGACTGCACCGTGTAGAAGGCCTCACGGCAGCCAAAGCTGAGGCGCAGGATGTTTGGATCGTGCTGCGACGTCGACAAGAAGCCAGACTCGACATAGATCTGGCCGACCTTAAACTGGGCCAAGCGCTCGGGGTCGATGACTCGAAGCTCATGAAACGGCGAAAAATACTCGCCGTTGCCGAAGGCCGGCAACAGTCCAGTTCGGTAAGCCAGGGCCGTGGTCGGCGGTAACTTATTGAGGCCAGAGCTCAACACTTTGATGAATCCGGCCTGCTTCGCCGTGCCGGCGATATCCTGCTGCCTTAGGACTTTGTTTAGCGAGCGAAAGCCGATGTTCGAATAGTGGTAGATCGCCACCCATTCCTCAGGCGACAAACGCTTAAAGCGATCGGGGATCGGCCTGCTACCGTCGGCGATGCCCTGCTGCAATTGCTGCAAGTACCGGTCGTAGTCGGCGCCCAACTCCTGCCTAAACTGAGCAAGATCGGCCGGGGTCGCTTGATACTTGGTGAGGTCAAGGCGCTCGTCTGGGGCGATGGTCACCGCGGCGTTGATGGTTGAGTTGCCGCCTGTCTTACACGAGGCGACCATGATAAGGCAAAGCAGCAGTGTTCGCATCGGCGTGACGTCCTTGGTGCATGGAGTTGAGGGCAGGGAACGACTGTCCATATTATAGGGCTTTGCACCGGCGGAAGCGACCGGCAGGCAGAAAGGACATTTGTGCAACCACCTAACGCGAGCTAGGGCGCGTCCTCGTTCGATTTTCTGCACAATTCATGGCAGATCTAGCCCTGGCGCCACCGCCCTACGTGCATCTAAGTAGCTACTTCGGGGTATTGAGCTCACACAGTAGTGGCGGCGGCCTGCTGGCGCTGGATCTTGGCGTCTTTCACCGCAAGCCTGCAGGAAGGCGGTGACGAGTATTCGACCGTACGATTCTCCGCCAACCTTCTCGACTACACCGTTGATGAAAGGACCGGGCAGGTGTTGACGGCAGCGATTCATCACCGGTAAAGTTCGAGGAGGATTGGACCTTCGCCAAGCCAGCGCGTGGGGATGCCTGGCAGCTCGTGGGCATCCAGCAGGTATAGGCGCTAGCAGCCAGCGTTCGACATAGATGGCTGAAGCAGCTCTTTGGTTCTGCCCGATTGTAAGAGAGGAGAGGACGGTGGCCGGAACGAGCCTGCTTGCACTGATCGATGATATCGCCACGCTTCTCGACGACGTGGCGGTCATGAGCAAAGTTGCGGTCAAGAAGACTGCTGGCGTTCTGGGCGATGACCTTGCGCTCAACGCTCAGCAGGTCACTGGTATCGACGCTAATCGCGAGCTAGCGGTCGTCTTGGCGGTTGCTAAGGGTTCGCTGGTCAACAAGGCGATCCTCGTTCCGGCAGCTCTCGCCATCAGTGCTATGGTGCCGGCGGCGATCACGCCGCTGTTGATGATCGGCGGCCTCTTCCTCTGCTACGAAGGTTTCGAGAAGCTCGCCCATAAATTCATCGCCGGCAAAGATGAAGATGACCAGCACCATGCCGAGCTAGTCGAAGCGGTCGCCAGTCCTGCCGTGGATTTGGTCGCTTTCGAGAAGGAAAAAATAAAAGGCGCTATCCGGACCGATTTTATCCTCTCGGCCGAGATCATTGTGATCTCGCTTGGAACCGTCGCCAACGCAGCTTTCGGCATGCGCGTGGTGGTCCTGATAACTATAGCACTCGTGATGACCGTCGGTGTTTACGGACTCGTCGCCGGCATCGTGAAGCTGGACGACTTGGGGCTTTATCTCGGTCGTCGCCGTGGCGACAGCGGACGGGCGAAGATGCTCCGCGCGCTCGGTGCCGGAATCCTGAGGGCCGCACCGCTCCTGATGAAATTACTCTCGGTTGCAGGTACGGCCGCGATGTTCATGGTCGGCGGCGGTATCCTGGTACATGGCATCGGGCCGCTGCACCACTGGAGCCAAAGCGTCGAAGCAAGTGCGGCTGCTATTCCTGGCTTTGGCACATTACTCGCGGGCCTGGCAGGCGTCCTGCTCAGTGGCCTCGTAGGCGTCGTCGCAGGCATCGCCGCGCTAGTCACCGTGTTGGCTTTAAAGCACATCATAAGGCGCAAGTAACCAGGAATCCCCATTCTTGACTATCGCCGAAGGCCACCCAAACATCCGCGACAAACGCAGCGATGAGCATGGCCCTGCATACGGTCAGAGCGAATCGCCTGTGAAGGCTTCTGTTCGAAGATGTCGCAAGGCATCCGTCATTGGAGATACACCGATAGACTTTGAAATCCGAGTTTGATGGCTTCCCACCAAACAGCGAAGTAACACCAGGTACCGATGGTTATAAGATGTCCGGCGACGATCACAAGTCCGTCTCGTTCCAGATAGCCGAGACATAGAAGAATGACGGCCCAGGCCGGTAGAGAGTTTGAAAACAGGATGACAGGTGGCAACGGTAGACTGAGCGCCAGACCACTGACAACGATGCTGACGCCAACAACGTTGAGTAGCGGCGGCCTGAGCATGACCCCTAGGCGTGGTTTGAAGAAGCGCTCGACATACGAAAACACTCGCGCCGCGCCGTGAATGATCTTACGCAGAGTTCCGGCGTCGACGGTCCTTTGCCTTATAAAATGCGGAAGACCACCTGCGGAACCGAATGCGAGACGAAGCCCGAGTGCCATAAGGGCAATGCCGAAGATGATCGAGAGTCCCGGCAGGGGAATAGGCTGAACGAAGGGAATGCAGAGGATCAGGCTGAGTGAGGCGAAACCCCGGCCGTGCAGTACCTCTTCGATCTCGGCAACCGTGACCTTCTCGCCCGTTGTCTTGAGGGCGATGGCCTCAAGGTCACGAGTAAAGCACTCTTCACGGACCTGCGCTGGTTCGGAAGCCAAGCGGCCCTCACTTCCTAAGATTCTATCAATTCATCAATAATGACTATAGGCTATATCGACCGTAAGTTCCGCTAGACCTTGGCAAAGCCCAATTGGTTAACGTGGAGGTTGTTTGTGCTGGAAGCGGACTATTTCGCGATCTAAAAGCCCGTTTGACCATGGGCACTCCACGGGCGCCGACAGCATGGGGATGTGACCTTTAGAGGATAGCACAGATGAACGGAGATTTGGTTTGGCGGTTCGCGGCAGTTGCACTTCTAGTCGGGGCCAACGGCATTTTTGTTGCCGCGGAATTTGCGTTGGTCAGTGTACGTCGGACGCGCATTGAACAGCTAGCTAGCGAAGGCAGCAGCAGGGCTAAGATCGTAAATGCGCGAGAAGCCCGATGACGTTGTTCGAGATCACGTTGCATATCTCCGTCAACGGCAGATGGCTTAGGTTTCTTGGCGAAAAGGGGTTCTGCAACTCCGCGCCAATTTCGTCCAAAGAGAGGAGCGGGTATGACGCCAGCGCTACGACGAGCGGCGTGAGAAGACCGATGCGATCGACGAGCGCCAACGGAAGCAAGAGCAAAAAGAAAAGTATGAACCTTCGCGTCTTGATCGCAAGGACGTATGGCATCCTTGTGTTCCTGATGCGCTCGCACGCGCCGATCGCGTCAATAAGTTGAGACCTTTCAGTCTCGGCTCTTTGAAATGCGAAGGGGTCAAGCCCTGACCGGCGTAGCTCGGCAAGCATCGCGGTGATGCGCATCCCGACATACATCGGCATGTGTGAAGCACGACGTATGTTCTCGACTTCATCGAAGCCGACCAAGGTGGCGACTTCGGTTAACGTCCTCTCTTTGCGAAGAGAGTCGCGCATGACGTAGGACCAAGAAGCCACCCATTTTAGAAGCTGAGCAACCAAAGCATCTTGGTTTTCGGTGTAGCCGTGAACAACCAGCGCCAGGTTCCTGCTCTGGTTGACGATGCCACCCCAGATTTTACGTGCTTCCCACCAGCGGTCGTGCCCCGCGTTGACCCTCAAGACCAAGATCAGCGCTAGCACCGCGCCCGAATACTCAAAGGGCGTTATGGGAATTGCGATCTCTGGCACAAGCGCTGCCAAGAAACACACCGCCGTGGCGTAAAGAGCGGCGACAGCCACACGCGGAAGCACTCGCGGCGTAACAGATCCTTGCCAAGCAAGTGCCGTCGCCAAAAACGATTTTGACTCGGCTTGGTTCGTCAGGGGGGCGCACTCAGAGTTCGCGGTCCCGTCGTGCTTCTTTATATTTAGAACCGCAGAGCCGTTTCGGCTTAGACCGCCGAACGGCCGTTCATAGAGCGAATCGGGCTGCATCTTCTACTGTCTCCTCCCTGACCTCTGTGGAAAGTACGTAGCGCTTCGCGTCGGGGTCGTAGATTGCAATGGAGCCCGACTCGAAGTTGTAGACCCAGGCAAACACCTGCACACGCCCTCCTCGGATCGCTGCGGACACCGCTGGGTGCGTCTTCAAGTTATCGACCTGCACAAGCACGTTGTCTTCGACGACATCATGCAAGTCGCACTTTCCTGGGAGGTCCGCCATTCTTCGCCGCGTGGACTGGGCGTGATCGAGCCAGCGCTTGACCGACGGCATCTTATCCAAGTTCACGTCGTTGGCGATTGCCGCCATCGCGCCGCACTGGGAATGCCCACAGACCACGATGTTTGTGACCCCGAGTCCGTCCACGGCAAACTCGATGGCGGCTTCCTCACCGCCGCGAGAGGCACCGTAAGGCGGGACGACGTTCCCCGCATTGCGCACGATGAAAATCTCACCTGGCTTCGTTTGTGTTACGAGGTTTGGGTCAATCCGGGAGTCCGAGCAGGTGATAAGAAGCGTGTGCGGCTTCTGACCTTGAGACAAAGCTTCAAAGTGCTTCTGCTGCGTAGGGAACACTTTTTCGCTAAAGTTGCGTAGTCCAGGAAGTAAGTTGTGCATGTCCTAACACCTCTAAGTATGTGGTTGGTTAAAGCTTCAGGCAAACTGAAGTTTATTGATCCGCTTTTCGAGTGGCGGGTGCGTCGAGATCAGCGCCATAAACCCGCGCT
>Ga0315273_10001882_pt1 | contig 24293 bp, 22 predicted proteins | sample YL17G02_0_MG_FD_205753 | JGI IMG/M metagenome (GOLD analysis project Ga0315273, IMG submission 205753) | Sediment microbial communities from Yellowstone Lake, YNP, Wyoming, USA - YL17G02_0 | ecosystem: Environmental > Aquatic > Freshwater > Lake > Sediment | place: USA: Wyoming | collected... | reverse complement strand
GCGTTCGTAACGGTCGAACAGCGCCGGCGCGATCGCAACGTAGCCGTCGGCGGCGAATCCGTCGCAGACGCTGCGAATGTGGCTGTTGACGCCGAAGATCTCCTGCGCGACGACAAGTCCGCCGCGCGGTGTGCCGGCCGGTTCGGCACGGTACGCCGAGAGCACGAAACCGTCGGCGGCGGTCAGTTCTATCATCCGTCCCATCGCGCGTTCCTCCGTGGCTATCCGATCTAGAATGCTGATTATCGCACCGCAGCCCGCCGCGCAGGACACCCGATTTCGCGTTTCCTCGCCGCGTTTCCTTTCCGGGACCAGGCCCGCCGACCATGCCCCAGCTCGAGTTTCGATTGACCGGCGAATTCATCGAGCTCAACCACCTGTTGAAATTGACGGGCGTCTGCGCGAGCGGCGGCGCCGGCAAGATGCTGGTCGCGACGGGCAACGTAACGGTCGATGGCACCCGTGAATTGCGCAAGACGTGCAAGATTCGCGCAGGTCAGAGGGTTCGCCTGGGCAACGTGCAGATAAGCGTGCTCGGCGCCGGATCGGCGAAATGACGCGATGGCCCTGAAGTCCACGATTTTCAAGGCCGCACTGCAGATCGCCGACATGAGCCGCGGCTACTATGCCGACCATCCTCTGACCATCGCGCGGCATCCGTCGGAAACCGACGAGCGCATGATGTTGCGCGTGCTGGCATTCGCGCTTCACGCCGGCCCCGGCCTGACGTTCGGAAAAGGACTTTCCACCGACGACGAACCCGACCTCTGGAACCGCGACCTCACCGGTGCCATTCGACTCTGGATCGACGTCGGCCAGCCCGACGAAAAGCGGGTGCGCCGGGCCTGCGGTCGCGCGCAGCAGGTCGTCATCTACACCTACGGCCGCGGCGCCGACCTCTGGTGGGGCCGCAGCCAGGCCGCGCTCGAACGGATGCAGAACCTGCGCGTGGTGCGCGTGCCCGTTGCAACCGGCCAGGAACTGGCGAAACTTGCGCAACGCACGATGCAGCTGCAATGCACGATCCAGGACGGGCATGTCTGGCTGGGCGACAAGGACGGCGCGGTGGAGGTCGCCGCGACGACCGTGCGCAGCCCGCCCCCCGCGTCGCGCTGACCCGGTCTGCTATAATCGCCCCACGCGGCAAATCGACCAGTCCCCCTGCCGCTGTCAGTTCCGACGCTCTGCCCCCACGCGTTTGCCTGCGACTGGCGCCCTTCGCGGCGACAGGCCGATCGTTTTTCGAAAGTCATCATGTCCTTTGCCTCGCTCGGCCTGTCCGACGCGCTCGTGCGCGCCGTGACCGAACACGGCTACACGCAACCCACCCCGATCCAGTTGCAGGCGATTCCCGCGGTGCTCGCGGGCGGCGACCTGCTCGCCGGCGCGCAGACCGGCACCGGCAAGACCGCGGGCTTCGTCCTGCCGATGCTGCAGCGGCTGTCGTCGCCGCCCGCGAATGCCGCGCACGTACCCCGACTCACCAAGAAGCCGATCCGCGCGCTGATCCTCACGCCTACCCGTGAGCTCGCGGCGCAAGTCGAGGAAAGCGTGCGCGTCTACGGCAAGTACGCGAAGCAGACGTCGATGGTGATGTTCGGCGGCGTCGGCATTGGTGCGCAGACCGCGCAGTTGAGGCGCGGCGTCGACATACTCGTCGCCACGCCGGGCCGCCTGCTCGACCACCAGGGCCAGGGTAACCTCGATCTCTCGCGGGTCGAAATCCTCGTCCTCGACGAAGCCGACCGGATGCTCGACATGGGCTTCATCCGCGACATCAAGCGGATCCTCGCGCTCTTGCCGAAGAAGCGGCAGAACTTGCTGTTCTCGGCGACCTTCTCCGAAGAGATCCGCGAACTCGCCGACAGCCTGCTCAACGCGCCCGCGCTGATCGAGGTCGCGCGGCGCAACTCGACGGTCGAGATCATCACGCAGACCGTGCATCCGGTCGACCGCGACCGCAAACGCGAGCTGCTGTCGCACCTCATCAAGACGCAGAACTGGTTCCAGGTGCTCGTCTTCACGCGCACCAAGCACGGCGCCAACAAACTCGCGGAGCAGCTCAACAGCGACGGCATCACGGCGCTCGCCATCCACGGCAACAAGAGCCAGGGGGCGCGCACGCGCGCGCTGGCCGAATTCAAGGACGCGAGCCTGCAGGTGCTGGTCGCCACCGACATCGCGGCCCGCGGCATCGACATCGACCAGCTGCCGCACGTCGTCAACTACGATCTGCCCAACGTGCCGCACGACTACGTGCACCGGATCGGGCGCACCGGCCGCGCGGGGGCCACGGGCGAGGCCATCTCGCTCGTCTGCGTCGACGAGCACGAATACCTGCGCGACATCGAGAAGCTGATCAAGCGCACGCTGCCGCGCAACGTCGTCGCCGGGTTCGAGCCCGATCCGCACGCGCGGGCGCAACCGATCCTGCAGCGGCAAGGGCGCGGCCAGCAGCGCAACAGCTCCCCATCCGGCGCGATGCACAACAAGCCGCGCGGTGCCGGCGGAGGCCGTGGCCAGAGTCGCTCGCATGCGGCGTCCGCGGCAAAGCCGCACGGCGGTTCGTCATCGTCCCGGCCTCCGCGCGTGGCGTCAGCGCCCGCGACCGCAGCCCCCAAGGCGCGCAGCCACGGGCCTGCAGCAAGCGCACCTCCGGCGAAGGCGCGCGTCGTCCATCGCTTCGGCGGACGCAGCCGATAGCACCCGCCGACGCGCCGATCCCCGCCTTTCCCGTCCGACCCCGTGTGACATTGCGATGCAGGCGATCTCGCACATCGTCGCGCTCACGTCGCCGCTCTTCCTGCTGGCAGGTCTGGGCTATGCGCTCGTGCGCTGGTTCACGTGGCCCAAGAGCATCTCGGATGCGCTGACGCGCTTCGTGTTCGCGGTGGCCGTGCCGGCGCTGCTGTTCCGGCTGATGAGCGACTTCGCGCGCCTGCCACCCGTGGATGCGCGTCTGCTCATCGCGTACTTCGGCGGCAGCGTGATCGTATTCGGTCTGGGCCGCGTGATTGCGCTCCGGATGTTCCGGATGGATGGCGCCGCGCAGTCGGTCTTCGCCATGGGGGGGATCTTTGCGAACACCCTTTTGCTCGGCATTCCGCTAGCGAAGATCGCGCTGGGTGACGCTGCGTTGCCCGTCGTTTCACTGGTGCTGGTATTCAATTCCCTGGTGTTGTGGACGCTGGTAACGGTGTCCGTCGAATGGGCGCGTACGCGCAGCGTGTCGCTTGCGGGATTCGCCGAGACGGCGGCGAATGTGGTGACCAATCCCGTCGTCGCCAGCATCCTCGCCGGCACGGCGTGGGGCTGGGCCGGCGTGCCGCTCCCGGGAATCGCTGACCGCACGCTGGAGCTTGTCGGCCAGGCGGCCGTGCCCCTGTCGTTGATCGCGCTGGGGATGGGCCTCGCCGAATTCGACGTCCGCAACGCCTGGCGCGAAAGCACCGCGATCTGCGTGTTGAAGCTTGCCGTGCAGCCGATCGCCGTCTTCGCGCTCGCCCGACTGCTCGAGCTGCCGGCGCTCGAGACACAGGCGATCGTGCTGCTCGCTTCGATGCCGGTCGGCGCCAACGTCTACCTGATGGCGCGCGAGTTCGGTGCGCTTCCCGGGGCGATCGCGGCGAGCCTCGTCCTTTCGACCGCGGTCGCCGCAGTGACGACGCCGGTCGTTCTGGCGCTGACCGGTGGAAGCCATTGAAGCGGACGCGTCAGGTCCTGTTCACCCTGCGTCTAGGTGTGCGAACGGGCCCTGATTCGGCCGGCGTGTCATCCGCGCGGGCATCGGGAGCCGGCACTCTGCGGTCGGTTCCGGAAACAGGTAGCATTGGCCTCGGCGGGATGTTCCGTCAAAGACGAGGAGCCAAGGATGGCAAAGGGCAAGGGCGGAGGCAGTTTTCCCAATCCCAAGGGTCACACGGGCCCGAAGACTCAGTTTCCGCAGGCGCGCCGGCCCCCCGCCGCGGTCGTGCCGCGGGTCGTGGCCCGGACCAAGGCAAGCCCGAAAGGACGCTAGGGGCCAGTCGGACTTTGCGGCGCGTGGGCGGCGCCCGCGCACGGCGGCGATCCGGTGCGGCAGTCCCCGGCCCGGCGGGCCCGCGATGACGATCCGGCTCCTCGACGCCAACGCCGTCGACGAACTGCGCGCGGTCGCGCTGCATTTCGGAGGCGAGCATTCGGTCCGCAAATCCCGAGCACTCGCCGCCTGCGCGTCGGGCACCCTCGGCGATCCGTCGCTCCTCGTCGCGTATCACGATTGCCTGCTGTGCCTTCTCGCTTATCCGGAGACGCCCGCGCTCTCCGCCACCGCCCGGACCGAGCTCGACCGCGTCGCCGCCGCCGCGCGCAGGATCGTCGAAGTCGGCCCGTCCCGGGCGCGCGCGCGGCTCGCCAACAGCGGCGTCGCGTGGACCGCGGTGACGATCAACTTCGGGTGGGACATCGCACGCTGGCTCGTCGAGCGCTTTCCCGAACGGGCGGAAGTCGACTCCTTCGGCGACGACGGCGTCGCCTTGCAATCGATCCTCGCCGCCGCGCTGCCGGCGATGGAATTCGAGCTCGCCGCATCCGCCGAGTCTTCGTCCGAATTTCTCGACCGCGCAAGCGCCGGGCGGCGCGGTTCCCGCCTCGCCTGGCTCGTCGGCGTGTTCCTGCGCCTGCCGTGCAGCGACGCGCTCCGTGGACACCTGTTCGACGCGTTGAACGCGTTCATCGCGATAGAGCCGCGCGACTCGATGTTGTCGCGGACCTATGGGCGTGGCTTGCCGGCGCCGACGTTTTTCCACCGCGAAGGACTGTTGCGCGGCAACGACCTCGCGACGCTCCTGGCGGAGCCGCTGCCCGCGCCTCGCCGTCTGTCCGGGCGGCAACGGCGCGCCGTCGTCGATGCCGGCCGCGCCATGCTCGCGTCGCTCGGGCGCGAGACCGATGCGATCGCGCTCGCGCACCCTGCCGGCGTCGCCTGGTACGAACTCGGGCGTGGCGTCGCGCTCGCGCTGTATACGATGGATCCCGATCGGTGCAGCCCGCTCGATTCGCACGTCGGCATGATGCTGTTCAAGAATCGCGTCCCCGTCGGCTACGGCGGCGGTTGGCCATTCGTCGGCAGCTGCAGGATTGGCGTCAATATCTTCGCCCCCTACCGAGGCGGCGAGTCGGCGTTCCTCTTTGGGCAGGTGCTGCGCGTTTACCACCATCGGTTTGCCGTCGGCCGCTTCGTCGCCGAACCATCGCAGTTCGGCGGCACCAACAGGGAAGGGCTTCAATCGGGCGCGTTCTGGTTCTACTACCGGCTCGGATTCCGGCCCATCGAACTCCGGTCGGCGCGGCTTGCAAGCGAGGAGTGGGCGCGCATGCAGGCCGATCCCCGCTACCGCACGCCGATTCCCACGCTGCGGCGCTGCGCCGGCTCCGACATCGAGCTGCGCCTCTACACCGTGCCGGAGTGCGAACCCGCTGTCCTGAGCGATGCAGTGACCGATTGGATCGGCAGGCGGTTCCAGGGTAACCGCACCGCGGCGGAGCGTACCGCGACGCAAATCGTCATCCGCGCGCTCGGCGTCGCCGATTTCGACCGCTGGCCGGACAGCGAGCGCCGCGCCTTCCGGGAAATTGCGCTTCTTTTCGCGCAGATCGCGGATCTCGGGCGGTGGCCGCAAGCCGCCAAGCGCGCCACCGTCGCGCTGATGCGGGCCAAGGGTCGTGACGAATTCCGCTTTCACGCCATCATTGCCCGGCATCGACTCCTGCGTGCCGCGCTGACCCGTCTGGCCAAGCCCTGAGTACGGCGAAATCGCCCGACCCTGTCAAAACGCCTGTGGCGGCGCGTAGAATCGCGCTTTTTGCGTGGCGACCGCCGTTCGCGGTTGCCCCCACTCCGGATCCGATGACCAAGCCCAGGACCGCACGGCTGTACCGCGTCAGCACTTCCGCCATTCATGGCCGCGGCGTCTTTGCCGCGCGGCCGATCCGCAAAGGGGCGGTGATCGTCGAGTATCGGGGCCAGCGCACGACCTGGGAAATCGCCAGCGGGCGCCCGGACAGCGATCCCTCGAATCCGCAGCACACGTTCATCTTCGAGACGAGCGACGGCAAGGTGATCGACGGCGGCCGCCGCGGCAGCGCCGCGCGCTGGATCAACCATTCGTGCGCACCCAACTGCAGATCGTTCGAGGACGACGAAGGCCGCGTATTCATCGAGGCTTGCCGTACAATCCCCGCAGGCGACGAACTCACGTACGACTATCGGCTCACGCTCGAGGGACGCATCACACGGAAGATCCGGGCGGAGTATGCGTGCCGCTGCGGCGCGCGGCGTTGCCGGGGCACGCTGCTCCTCGAGCGTTGACCGTCCGGCGCGTTGATTGCACGCCAGGGTGCGCCGCCGCACCATCGCTCCACCGCCGTCCGCGACCGCAATCGGCGAGAACCCTTCGGAGACCCCGTCGATGGCAAGAAAGCGCAGCGCTCCGTTAGACGGCACGCTCGTCGTGCTGGAACACCAATCGCAGGTCCTCGCGGGCAATCCGCTCGGCGATCCGCACGTTCGCAAGGTCGCGGTGTGGCTGCCGCCGCAGTACGACGACGCCGGCGGCAAAGGACGCGGCCGCCGGCTTCCCGTCCTCTATGACCTCGTCGGATTCACCGGCTCGGGACTTGCGCACACCAATTGGAAGCCCTTCGGCGACAACGTCCCCGAGCGCGTCGCGCGCCTCATCCACGAGAAGAAGATGGGGCCGGCGATCATGGTGTTTCCGGATTGCTTCACTTCGCTGGGAGGCAACCAGTACGTGAATTCGTCCGCGATCGGCGCGTACGCCGACTATCTGACGAAAGAGATCGTTCCGTTCGTCGATCGCGAGTTCCGCACGCTCGGCTCGCGCGAGCATCGCGGCTGCTTCGGCAAATCCTCCGGAGGCTACGGCGCCATCATTCACGCGATGAAGTACGCGAAGCACTGGGGCGCGATCGCCGACCACTCGGGCGATGCCTATTTCGACTTTGTCTACCACCACGACTGGCCGAATACGCTGAACGAACTCGCGAAATTCCGCGAGCCGAAGCGCCTCGAGGGCCCCTACAACGCGCTTGCCGAAACGCGCGCGCGCAAAGGACTCGCCGTGGGCTTCGACGACGGGCGAGTCCGGCGCTTCCTCGACGCCGTCTGGAAGCGCGAGAAGCTCTCGACCGCGGAGGGGCACGCGATCATGAACGTCTGCATGGCGGCGACCTACGATCCGGACCCGAAGGCGCCGCTGGGGTTCCGGCTGCCGTTCAATCTCGAGACGGGCGAATTGCTGGGATCGCGCTGGCGGAACTGGCTGAAGCACGACCCGATCCGGCTCGTCGGCAGGTACGCGGCCAACCTGCGCACGCTGAAAGGCATTTACATCGACTGCGGCTGGCGCGACCAGTACCACATCCACTACGGCACGCGGATTCTTTCGCAACGACTGGCCGAGTCCGGCATTCGCCACACCTACCAGGAATTCGACGACAATCATTCGGACGTCGACTATCGTATGGACGTGAGCCTGCCCTTTCTCTACCGGGCGTTGAAACCGTAGGGTTGCCATTGCACGCGGACGCGACGGTCCGCAAGGCGTGGCGTCGAAGTACGCGCCAAACGAATCGGGAGCAAAGCATGCGTTGGGGCGATTTTCGCCGCAGTGAGAACGTCGAGGACCGGACCGAAGGGGATTCCGGCGGCGGCGGCTTTCCGGCCGGCGGGGGCATCAAGCTGGGGGGCGGCGCGCTGGTCGTGGTCGTGATCGCGAGCCTCCTGTTCGGCGTCAACCCGCTCGAGATGATCGGCATGATCGAAGGGGGCGGTCCCGCCACGCCGTCCATGCCGCAATCGCCGGCGCATCCGGGGGGCGGTCCGGTGGCGGCGCCCCCGTCGCAATCGCAGGCGCCTCCGGGCTACGGACCACAGCACGCGCCGGCGCCCGGGCAGCCGCGACCGCCGACCGCGCAAAAGGATGCGTCGAAGGACTTCGCCGCGGCCGTGCTGGGCGACACCGAGGATGTATGGCACGCCGTGTTCCAGGCGATGGGCGCGCGCTACGAGCCGCCGCGACTCGTGCTGTTCCGCCGCGCGACACGATCGGCGTGCGGAAGCGCGTCGGCAGCGACAGGACCCTTCTACTGCTCGGCGGACCGCGAACTCTATCTGGATACCGCGTTCTTCGACGAGCTTTCGCGGCGATTCGGCGCGCCCGGCGATTTCGCGCAGGCGTACGTGATCGCGCACGAGGTCGGCCACCACGTGCAGAACCTGACCGGCACGATGCGCAAGGTCGATCAACAGATGCAACGGCTGGACGCGCGCGCGCGGAACGCGCTGTCGGTTCGTCTCGAGCTGCAGGCCGATTGCTACGCCGGGGTCTGGGGCTATTTTGCGCAGCGCAGGAACAAGCTCGAGCCGGGCGACCTCGAGGAAGGCTTCCGCGCCGCCGCGGCCGTCGGCGACGACCAGATTCAGAAACGCACGCAGGGGGTAGTGGTGCCCGAGTCGTTTACCCACGGCTCGGCCGAGCAGCGTCTCCGCTGGTTCAAGACCGGCCTCCAAACCGGCGACATGCGAAAATGCGACACGTTCGGCGCGCCGAGCTCGTAGCGCTCGCCGAGAAAGCGCGTGCATCGCGAATGATGGCCACCCCGATCTCCTCGGCCACCTCGGCAATCGGACGCGACGAGCCGGTTGCCGAGCAGGCACGCGCCATCGCGTTGGCGCTGCTCGACGGCTTCAACAAGCATTACGCTCTTTTCCGCGAGTGCGCGCGCGCGGCAAAGCGGCATTTCGAGGCCGGCAACTGGCTCGCCATTCAGCACGTCGCGCGCGACCGCATCGACTTCTACGATCGCCGCGTGCACGAGAGCGCGGAGCGCATCGAGCGCGATTACGGTTTCGCCGGACTCGACGGCGCCGGCGGCGACGCCCTGTGGGAACAGGTCAAGCTGCACTTCATCGGGCTCCTGCTCGACCACAAGCAGCCGGAGTGCGCCGAGACGTTCTTCAACTCCGTCTCGGTCAAGACGCTGCGCCGGGGCTATTTTCACAACCGGTTGATTTTCATTCGCCCGGCGATCTCCACCGAGCACATCGACGCCGACCCGCCGTCCTACCGCAGCTACTACCCGCTGCAACAGGGCCTGCGCCACGCACTGATCGACGTCGTCCTCGATTTCCGGTTCGAGCGCCGCTTCGCCGATTTCGGCCGCGACCTGCGCAATGCGCTCGCGGCGTTCCGGCAGCACTGCCCGCGCCCGTTCCGGCTGGAATCGAACCACCAGATCCAGGTGCTGTCCTCGGCGTTCTTCCGCAACCAGACGGCGTACATCGTCGGTCGCGTGGTCAATGGCATCCATACCTATCCGTTCGTGGTACCGATCAGGCACGACAGGGAGGGCAGGCTCTATTTCGACGCACTGCTGATGGACGAAGTCGATCTCGCACTCCTGTTCTCGGCGAATCGCGCGTACTTCCTGGTCGACATGGAAGTGCCGTCTGCCTACGTCGACTTCCTGCGCGGGATCGTTGCGGACAAGACCGCCGCCGAGTTGTACACGATGGTCGGGCTGCAGAAGGCAGGCAAGAATCTTTTCTTCCGCGATTTCCTTCATCATCTCAAGCACTCGCGCGACAAGTTCGTCGTCGCGCCCGGCATCAAGGGCCTCGTGATGACGGTGTTCACGCTGCCGTCCTACCCGTACGTGTTCAAGGTGATCCGCGACAAGATCGCGGCCTCCAAGGATACCGACCGGCAGAAGGTCAAGCAGAAATACTGGCTGGTCAAGCATCACGACCGCGTCGGGCGGATGACCGACATCCTGGAGTATTCCGACGTCGCGTTCCCGCGCGAGCGCTTCTCCGACGAGCTGATCGCCGAGCTCGAGGCCGTGGCTCCGACGGTGATCGAATTCGACCGCGACCACGTCGTCGTCAAGCACCTGTACATCGAGCGGCGGATGATTCCGCTCAACCTCTATCTCGAGTACGCCGACGACGCGCAGCGTGCACACGCGATGCGCGAGTACGGTAACGCGCTGAAGGAGCTCGCCGCCGTCAACATCTTTGCCGGCGACCTGCTGTTCAAGAATTTCGGCGTCACGCGGTTCGGACGTGTCGTGTTTTACGACTACGACGAAATCGAGTATCTCGTCGACTGCAATTTCCGCGAGATTCCGCAGCCGCCCCCCGGGTGGGACGACATGTCGGCGGACATCTGGTACGCCGTGGGACCGCACGACGTGTTCCCCGAGGAATTCGAGACGTTTCTGCTCACCGACCCGAAAACGCGCGAGTGCTTTCGGGCACGCCACGCCGATTTGCTCGATCCGAACTGGTGGCAGGCCACGCAGCACGAGATCCGGTCCGGCCGGCTCGTCGAGGTCCTCTCGTATTCGAACGAGGTGCGCTTCGCCGCCCCGTCGGGGCCGCCGGTGTCCGTACGCGCTTCCGCCGCGGACTGACACCCTGACCGGGAGTGCGGCGATGACGCGGCAACCTGCCCGACGACGGCGTTCGGCCGCTGCCCGGATTGCCCGGGGACGGCGCGCACGGCGTGTTATTCTGCTTGCGACCCCTCGCCGGAGCCCCTGCATGTACCGCGTTCCTTGCCCCTCACGCCGTCGGCATTCGGCGCTCGTCGCCGCCGTGCTGACGGGAGGCCTGCTCGCTGCGTGCGCGAATATGCCGGGCAAGGACGACCAGGAGGCCGCGAAGAACACCTTTGCGTGCCAGCTGTCCGGCGAGCGCCTTGTGATCCGATTCGATGCCGGCGAAGCCCGGTTGCTGATGCCCGACGCGGAACGCATCGTGCTCTACCAGATTCCGGTCGCGTCGGGTGTCCGCTATTCCAATGGCATCCTGGAACTGCGCGGCAAAGGCATGGAGCTGCAACTCATCCGCAACGGCATCGCGGCCCAGCTCGCGGACTGCGCGCCGTACACGATACCGAAGTAGGGATCCTTTGCATAACGGCGCTGCCGTAAGGCTCGAGGCCTCCCCGCGACCAATGGTGCCCGACCCGACTTCCTGTTCCGTCGATTCAACGAGGAGTTCCATGACTAACTGTCCGTCCGCGATTCGCCGTGCCCTGTGGCAACTGGTTTTGGTCGTGACGACGCTCGGCGCCGCCAACGTACTCGCCCAGATGGCCACACTGCCCGCGAGCCCCCCCGGCAGCAGGGTGGCAACGTTCGCCGGGGGCTGCTTCTGGTGCATGGAGCAGCCCTTCGACAAGCTCGACGGCGTGCTCGCGACGACGTCCGGATACACCGGAGGAACGAAGACGAATCCGACGTACGAGGAGGTCTCCTCCGGCGGCACGGGCCATACGGAAGCCGTGCAGGTGCTTTATGACCCGAAAAAGATCTCGTACGAGAAGCTGCTCGACGTGTTTTGGCGCAATGTCGACCCGACGGTGAAAGACCGGCAATTCTGCGACGTCGGCACCCAATATCGAACGGGCATCTTCGTTCACAATGACGAGCAACGCCGCGCCGCCGACACGTCGAAGGCGGCCATCGAAAAATCAAAACCGTTCAAGGATGCGATCGTCACCCCGATCGTGGCGGCGACCGAGTTCTGGCCGGCGGAGGAATATCACCAGAACTACTACCTCAAGAATCCCGTTCGCTATGGGTACTATCGGACGGGCTGCGGCCGCGACGCGAAGTTGAAGCAATTGTGGGGCAGCGCACCGCACTGAGACACGCCCCCGTGGAGATGAAGAGGCTCACCGGCGGCAATCTGCGCGCCGTCGGCTACGATGCCGCGACGCGCACGCTCGTCGTGGAACTCGCTTCCGGCACGTTCGAATACGGTGGCGTTTCCGCCGACACGCATCGGCGGATGCTCTCGGCGTCGTCGCCATGGAGTTTCTTCCGCGACAACATCGACGAGGAATACCCCGCGAAGCGGGTTCGCTAGGGTACCGAGTCAGAAGCTCCGAAAGGAAACGGAGGCGGATGAGCCGTCGGCCGGACGTCCCGGCGCGAGCCCGGAAGCGCGCCTCGTGGTACGGAGAGGCCCCGTAACGCGGCATGGCGGCCGCTCATGGAACAGTGCGCGCCGCGAACTATCGAGCGGAATTCCGACTCGGTACGCGAGCGCAGGGTGGGCGGATTCCGGACTCGGGCCCCATGGGCCGGCCGCCGCCCCGATTTTCCCTCTGCGGCTCCGTGCGCCGGTTTCAAGCCCCCGGTCGGCTCGTGGGGCAATCCTTGATCCCGATCAAACCGTTGGAACATCGGTCCAGCTGCGATGCGAAGATGGGATAATGATGGCGATACCCCTCGACTGACAGACCGCTTGCCATGACCTCTCGCGCCTTGACCCCGATCGAACGTGACCGATTGAAAACCCAGCTCGAAGCCCGTCGGGCCAAGCTCCGGGTCGAAGTGAAAGCGCAACTCACGGGGAGCGGCGACGATCGCGTCGTCGGGCTCCGCAACCGAATCGAGGAAAGCGGCGACGAATGGGGCGTCGCGGATGGGCTTGCCGAGCTCGACCTCGCGGAAGTCCGGCATGTGCTGGCGGATCTCACCGAAGTCGACGCCGCACTCGCCCGGATGCGCGACGGCACCTACGGCGACTGCGCGGACTGCGACATCGCGATCGCGCCCGCGCGGCTCGCCGCCTACCCGACGGCGCAACGCTGCGTCAGCTGCCAGGACGCGCACGAGAAAAAGACGAATGGCCCGCCGCTGACGGCGGTGTGAGCCCGGGAGCAGCGACGCGAGCCGGGAAGCAGGGGCCTCCGAGCAAACCAAGAGGGGATGCGACCGGGGCGAGTCGGCGCAATGAGGTCGACGCGCGACGTTACACTATGCACCAACGGCACAACGAGGCCGAAGCGGTCCAGCCAGCGGCAGTCAGCCCCTGCGGCGCGCGCCGGCGGACACGTAGCGAGCCACCCACGCGAAAAATTCCCGGTACCAGAGCCGCGAGTTCTGCGGCTTCAGGATCCAGTGATTTTCGTCGGGGAAGTACACGAGCCGCGCGGTGACGTTCCTGGCCTTGAGCGTGTCGTAATACTGGAGCGCCTGCGTCGCGGGGACGCGATAATCCAGTTCGCCGTGGATCACGAGCGTCGGTGTCTTCGCGCGCTTGACGTAGTGATGCGGCGACTGTTTCATCACCCGCGCCGGATCGTCCCAATGGAACGCGCCCAGCTCCTTGGCGAAGAAAAGATAGCCGTCGGTCGCCATCATGCTGACCCAGTCGTAACATCCGGCGTGACAGACGAACGCCTTGTAGCGGTCGGTGTGGCCGTTCATGTAGGCGACCATGAACCCGCCGTAACTGCCTCCCGAGGCGACAAGTCGCGCACGGTCGATGTAGCCCTGCCGCAACAGCCAGTCGGTGCCGCCCTCGATGTCGGCAAACTCCTTCTCGCCGTAGCGCCCGGTGATCGTCTCCAGCCATTTCTGGCCGAAGCCCGACGAGCCGTGGTAATTCACCGCGGCGACCACGTAGCCTTGTCCGGCGAAAACCTGCGTGTTCCAGCGGAAGTGCCACATGTCGAGGTGAGCCGCATGCGGTCCCCCGTGGATCGAATGCAAGAGCGGCCACTTCTTCTTCGGATCGAAATTTGGCGGATAGGTGATCCACATCTGCACAGGCGCCCCGCCCCAGCCCTTGACCGTCACCTCGCGCCCCTCGCCCAGCGCGTGGCGCGCGAGCAGCGCACGGTTCAGCGACTCGATGGACCGCTCGCCCGAGCCGTCCGCCCGGCACGCAAAAAGCGCCGGCGGGTGCATGGCGGTCGCGCGATCGAACGCGAGCACTGAACCGTCGTTCGACTGGGCGAAGCCGCCGATCGCGCCGCCCGCGACGACCTGCGACGGCGCGGCCGCACCGTCGGTCGCGTGTACCGGCAACCGCCACAGGCCGATGCGGCCGCGCTCTTCGAACGTGAACAGCAGCGACCGCGAGTCCGGCGCCCAGGCGACGTGCGCAACCTGCCGGTCATGCTTTGGGGCGAGCGGGCGCATGCGCCGGCTCCTGCGCTCGAGGAGCGTCAGGTGTCCCTGGTCGTTGAACGAACGGCGCGTGTCATACGAATGGAAGACGATCGCGCGGCCGTCGGGCGAGTAGACCGGACCTGCGTCGTCGGTGCCGGTCCCCGCCGTGAGGACGCGCTTTCTTTTCGTCGCGAGATCGACGGTTGCGATGTCCCGCTCGTTCATCATCCCCGGTTCCGGCGCAAGGTCGACGGTCACCGCGAGTTCGCGGCCGTCCGGCGCGATATCGAAATCGCCGGCATTCGGTTCCCATGGCGGCAGCGCGAGGCCGGTCCCTGCAAGCGCGTCGCGGCAGCGGCCGTTCGCTATCGCGCAAACCAGAACGTGCGGTTCGCGACCGTCGGTGAGCCAATGGTCCCAATAGCGGAACGCCGCGCGTTCCGTGATGTGCGCCTTGACCTTGGCGTCCTTCCTCTCCTTTTTCCGCTTTCCCTGTTCCGCATCCGTATCGAGGTCGGGCCACATCCAGGACACGAATGCGATGCGCTTGCCGTCCGGAAACCACTTGAGCGCATTGCAGCCCGTGGCCAGCGAGGTCAGCCGCTTCGCCTCGCCGCCGTCGGGCGCGATCAGATAGATCTGCGGTTCGTCGTCGTCCTTGCGCTTGGCGGTAAACGCAATCCAGCGCCCGTCGGGCGACCACGTCGGGTCGCTGTCCTTGTCCCCCGCGGTGAGGCGGCGCGGTTTCGCCGCGGGTTTGCCGGCAACACCGGTCGGGAACAGCCAAAGTTCGGTCACGCTGTCGTTCGTCTCCATGCGGAAGGTCGTCACCGCGGCGCAGGCGCACCCACCGTCGGGCGATAGCGTCGGCGAAGCGAGGCGCTTGATCGCCCAGAGCGCTTCGACGGTCAACGGCGGCCTGCGGTTCGCCGGGCCGGCGGCGCGGCGCGGCGTGGAACGGGAGGGGGACGGCATCGTTCGATCCTTGTGGGTACAATGCGGACGTAATTCTACCGCCCTCACCCCCTCCGGCGTGCGGCCTGTTTCCATAAAGATTGACGATGACTGCCATGAACTACCGCCGGCTCGGCGCTTCCGGACTCAAGGTCAGCGAGCTTTCGTTCGGATCCTGGGTGACGTACGGCAACCAGCTCGGCAGCGACCTTGCGCGCGAGTGCATGGCAGCGGCCTTTGATGCCGGTGTGAATTTCTTCGACAACGCCGAGGTCTATGCCAAGGGCCAGTCGGAATCGATCATGGGGGGCGTGTTCAAGAAGATGGGCTGGCGGCGATCGTCTTACATCGTGTCGACCAAGTTTTTCTGGGGGCTCAACGACCGGCCGAACGAGAAGAACACGTTGAATCGAAAGTATCTGATGCAGGCGATCGATGCGTCGCTCGCGCGCCTCGGCCTCGACTACGTCGACCTCGTTTTCTGCCACCGCGCCGATCCCGATACGCCGATCGAGGAGACGGTGCGCGCGATGCACGACATGATCGCGGCCGGCAAGGCGATGTACTGGGGAACCTCGGAATGGAGCGCGGCGGAAATCATGGCGGCGTGGCAGATCGCGGATCGGCACCATCTGCACAAGCCCGTGATGGAGCAACCGCAGTACAACCTGCTGCATCGCGACCGAGTCGAAAAGGAATACGCGCGGCTCTACGCCGACATCGGTCTCGGCGCCACGATCTGGAGCCCGCTCGCGTCGGGACTCCTGACCGGCAAGTACAACGACGGCATACCGCCGGGCTCGCGCGGCACCCTCAAAGGCTATGAATGGCTCGCCGAGCGGCTTTCCAACCGGGCGCAGATTGCCGTGGTCAAGCGTCTCGCGCCGATCGCGGCGGATCTCGGCTGTACGCTCGCGCAAATGTCGCTCGCGTGGTGCCTCAAGAACCCGCGCGTCTCGACGGTGATCACGGGGGCGAGCCGCCCGGCGCAGGTCACGGAGAACATCAAGGCGCTCGATGTCGCCCCCAAACTCACGCCCGAAGTCATGGCGCGGATCGAGGCCGCGCTCGCGGGTAACTGAACTCCCCCGATGATGGACGCGATTCGCGCGATGCCCGGCGCGACTGTCCATTGACCCAATCCGTGTCCAATCCACTCGAAAGCTGGAACGAGGAGCAGCGCTCGGCTCTGCTCTACCGCGTCTGCGCCGAAGCCGAATTGGGCACGCCGAACGCCGAACTCTTCCGCCTGCTTGCCGGTGAGGCCGAAGCGCAGGCCGCAATCTGGCGCGCGCAGCTCACCGCGCGGGGACACGCGGCGCCCGGCCCCTACGTGCCGGATACCCGCACCAAGGTGGTGGCGGCGCTGGTGCGCCGTTTCGGCCCGCGACCGTTGAAGGGCATGCTCGCGGCGATGAAGGTGCGCGGGATGGGGATCTACGGCCGGTCGTCGGCGCGGGACCTGGGGCATGCAACTCCGGTGGCCGGGACCGGCGTCGAGAACAGGCACCGCGGCCTCGGCAAAGGCGGCAACCTGCGCGCCGCCGTATTCGGGGTCAACGACGGGCTCGTGTCGAACGCGAGCCTGATCCTGGGCATCGCGGGCGCGAGTCCCGACGCGCATGTGGTGCTGCTGACCGGCATCGCAGGCATGTGCGCGGGCGCGTTCGCGATGGCCACCGGCGAATTCGTATCCGTGCGTTCGCAGCGCGAACTGTTCGAGTACCAGATCGACCTCGAGCGCGCGGAACTCGCCCAATATCCCGAGGCCGAGGCGCAGGAACTCGCGCTGATCTACACGGCGAAGGGCCTGCCGGCGAAGGAAGCGTCGCGCCTCGCTGCGCGGCTCGTCGCGGATCCCGAGCACGCGCTCGACACGCTGGCGCGCGAGGAGCTGGGCCTCAATCCCGACGAGCTGGGTTCGCCTTGGGGCGCGGCCATTTCGTCATTCCTCTCGTTTGCCGGAGGTGCGCTCGTTCCCCTCGCGCCGTTCATGCTCGCGCCGGGGCCGCGCGCGTTGCCAGTGGCGATCGGTGTCACGGCGTTTGCGCTGTTTTCCATCGGCGCGCTGCTGTCGCTATTCACCGGGCGCGGCGCGGTCCGCTCCGGCGGCAGGATGCTGGCACTCGGGGCGCTCGCCGGTGTCGTCACCTACGCGATCGGTCGACTCGCGGGTGTCGCGCTTGGTTGACGGCCATCCGGCGCTGCGGTTGAAGCCCGGCCGCGACAAATCGCTGCGGCTGCGCCACCCCTGGATTTTCTCCGGCGCGTTCACCACGGCTGACGTGCCGGTCGAGCCAGGGGGCACCGTCGACATCCTGTCGGCCGACGGCGCATTCGTCGCGCGTGCCGCGTATTCGCCGGTTTCACAGATCCGGGCGCGCGTCTGGACGTTCGATGCACGCGAGTCCGTAGACGCCGCGTTCTTCGCGCGTCGCGTCGCGCGCGCCGTGGCGGCGCGGGCCGCGATGTCGGACACGCGGCACACGGGGTGCCGGCTCGTCCACGGCGAATCCGACGGATTGCCGGGCGTCGTCGCCGATCGGTACGCGGATACCATCGTGCTGCAGTTGTCGTCCGCCGGCGCCGAGCGATGGCGCGACGCGATCGTCGCGGCGCTGGTCGAAACGACGGCCGCTCTCTGCGTCTACGAGCGCTCGGATGCCGAGGTGCGCAAGCTCGAGGGACTCGCGCCCCGAACGGGCATCGTGCATGGCCGACTGCCCGACGCGGTGACCTTCGTCGAGGATGGACTCACCTACCGCGTCGACGTCGTCGCAGGTCAGAAGACGGGGTTCTATCTCGATCAGCGTGCGAGTCGCGCCACGGTGCGGGCGCTGGCCGCCGGGCGCGAAGTGCTCAACGTGTTCGCATACACCGGCGGTTTCGCGCTTGCGGCGCTGGCCGGCGGCGCCGCGCGCGTCGATTCGCTGGACAGCTCGGCCGACGCGCTCGCGCTGGCCCGCGAAAATCTTGCCCGCAATCCCGGGCTTCCCGCCGATCGTGCGGTGTGGCGCGAAGCGGACGCATTCGCCGAGCTGCGGAAGTTGCGCGACAGGGGCGCGGGATTCGACCTCGTCGTCCTCGACCCGCCGAAGTTCGCGCCGACGGCCGCGCACGTGGAACGCGCCGCGCGCGCTTACAAGGACGTGAATCTCTGGGCGCTGAGACTCCTGCGGCCCGGCGGGCTGCTCGCGACGTTCTCGTGTTCGGGCGCCATCGATGCAGAACTATTCCGCAAGATCGTCGCCGGCGCGGCGCTGGACGCGGGCGCCGACGCGTCTGTCATCGGACGCTTCGGAGCGGGCGCCGATCACCCTGTCGCGCTCGCGTTTCCCGAAGGCGACTACCTCAAGGGGTTGCTGGTCCGCAAGACGGCATAGCTATCGAAACGCATTGGTGACGAAACATGATGTCGGCCCATCCTGCGATCCGCATCCCGTCGTGTGAAGGTCCGCGCGACGCCGCGGCCGTCGGTTATCGGATTGCAACAGGACGTGCAGGATGAGTGAGTCGGACGCCGCGCTCCTGGAAGCAGCCCATCGGATGTCGCAGGATCCGACGTTCCGCGAGGTGATCTGGCGGCATTGCGCGATCGCGGGCGCGAAATCCGACCTCGCCCGTTTCAGCAGCCGGATCCACCCGAACGACCAGATGCTCCAGCACTCGCTGCGGCATTTTCGCGACATCAACTGGTCGCTGAGCCAGTATTTCCATGTCGCTCTGCAGCAGCACTACGCGGCCCGCCAGGTCCTCGACCTGTACTTCGGCGCACGCCGAAACAATCTCGAGATCCTCGACTTCGCCTGCGGTTATGGCCGGTTCCTGCGCTTCCTCGTGCTCGGCGAATCGCCGTCGCGGATCTGGGGATCGGAAATCCAGCACGATGCCGTCGACTACGTGGTTCGCGAGCTCGGCGTCCACGGCATCTATTCGGATGTCGATCCGCAGCGCTTCCAGCCGGGTCGCCAGTTCGACTGCATCTGGGTCGCGTCGCTTTTCTCGCACCTGCCGGAGCGCCTGTTCCACGCCTGGCTGCAACGCCTGCTCTCGGTGCTCAAGCCGGGAGGCGTGCTGTGTTTCAGCGTTCATGACGAGTGCCTGCTGCCGCCCCCGGCGACGATGTCGCCCACCGGCATCCACTTTCTCCCGAGCAGCGAAAACGACGACCTCGACAAGCAGTCCTACGGCACGACCTTCGTCAGCGAGTCGTTCGTACGCAACGCGATCGTGGCGGCGTGCGAGCCCGGACATCCGTTCCATCGGCTCAAGCGCGGGCTCGCCAACGAGCAGGACATCTATGTCGTCCCGAAGGATCGTGATCCCGACCTCGGTCGCCTTGCCGCCTTCCGCCAGGGACCGTGGGGCTGGGTCGATTCCTGCAACATTTCGGACAGCGGTGAACTCCACCTGCACGGCTGGGCCGCATCGTTCGACGACGTCCGCGTCGAATCGGTCAAGGTGACGCTCGATGGCCGTACGCACGACTGCCGGACGGGGCTGCCGCGCGAGGACGTTGCGCGCGTGCTCGGGGACGAGCGGCTCGGGACGACCGGATGGGAATTCCGTCTGCAGCTGCCTGCGCAGCAGTACGAGTCCTACATCGAGGTGAGCGCGCGGTCGGCGGCCGGCGAACTCGCATTGCTCTACACCGGAAAGCTCGCCATTCCGCCGCGCAAGGAAACCGGACCGGTCGCCGCGCCGTCGATCGGCAGCAAGGTTTCCCAGAGCATCACGGCGCTCTTCGGGAAACTGTTCCGGTAGCGGCGGCGAGAATGCGGGCACCGTCAACAACTCGCGTCAAGTGCAGATGCTTCGCCCGAAAGGAAACGTTCGTTCGGCACACGCGGGCGCCGGACAAGACAGGGCCCCACCCGGTCGCCCCGGTGGGGCCCTGTCAGTCGCGGCCGGATGGACAGGAGGTCACCCGGCCGTGTTCGGCAACTGCGAAAGCGTTATCCCTTGAGGCAAGTGCTCATGAAAGCCTTGCGTTCGTCGCCCGCCTTGCCTTCAGCCTTGGCATTGCAGGCGGTCATCTTCTCCTGCTGCGTCATCTTGGCCGGCGGCGCGTCCTTGCCCGACAGGCAAGCGCTCATGAAAGCCTTGCGCTCGTCGCCCTTCTTGCCTTCGGCCGTGACGTTGCAGGCCTTCATCTTGTCCTGCTGTGACATCTTGGCCGGGGGCGCGTCCTTGCCCGACAGGCAATCGCTCATGAAAGCCTTGCGCTCGTCGCCCTTCTTGCCTTCGGCCTTGGTGTTGCAGGCCTTCATCCGTTCCTGTTGCGGGTTCGCGGCAGGCGCGTCGGCGGCGAACGCCGGGCTTACGGCTACGGCAAAGGTGCCGATGATCGCCAAGGCTAGCAATTTCTTCATCCAGGTCTCCCAAATATGGCAGGGCCGATTTGCGGCTTCGGTAGCCTCGCGGGCGTCTTGCAGTAAGCCAAGCCCGCGTCCAGCCAGGAGGCCAACCGGGTCAGGAGGCCAACCGGGTCCAGGGCAGTCTACGACATCCTAAACGCGCGAAGCAACGATTTGGGCTACGGCCATCTGGCCGATGTATCAATTTTGCCTGATGCAATGCAACAACGGGCGTGGCACAATGCAGGGCATGCCAAAGTTCTGTTGGTAAAACCATGTTTTTGCTGAAAAAACCTGACGGCAGCCGCTCGTGACGACGTCCGCTTTCCCCCGCAACCGGTCCCCGGCAGCGCCTCACGCGCGGGCCACGCTCCCGATCGACGACACCCGGATCCGCGAGATCATGGAGCTCGCGCCGCCCGCGCACCTCCTTCGGGAGTTTCCCGCCTCGGAACGCTCAGCGACCACCACGTTCGAGGCACGGCAGGCCATCCATCGCGTCCTGCACGGCGCCGACGACCGTCTGCTCGTCGTCGTCGGCCCCTGCTCCATCCACGATTACGACGCGGCGATCGACTACGCGACCCATCTTTCGGCGCAGAAGCGGGAGTTCGCCGCCGACCTCGTCATCGTGATGCGCGTGTATTTCGAAAAGCCGCGCACGACGGTCGGATGGAAGGGGCTCATCAACGACCCGCACCTCGACGACAGCTTCCGGATCAACGAAGGCCTGAGGCTCGCGCGGCGCATCCTGGTGGAAATCAATGAGCTCGATCTCCCCGCGGGCACCGAGTATCTCGACATGATCACGCCGCAATACCTCGCCGACATGATCGCGTGGGGCGCGATCGGCGCGCGAACGACGGAGAGCCAGGTGCACCGCGAACTTGCGTCGGGTCTGTCGTGTCCTGTCGGTTTCAAGAATGGCACCAATGGCGACGTGAAGATCGCCGTCGACGCGATCAAGGCCGCATCGGCGCCGCACCACTTCCTGTCGGTCACCAAGGCGGGCCACTCGGCGATCGTGCACACGGCGGGCAACGAGGATTGCCACATCATCCTGCGCGGCGGCAAGACGCCCAACTACGATGCCGCAAGCGTCGGGTCGACATGCAGGGAACTGGCGGCGGCGGGCCTTGCCGCGAAACTGATGATCGACTGCTCGCACGCCAACAGCCAGCGCCGGCACGAGCGCCAGGCGGATGTCGCGCGCGACATCGCCGCGCAGATCGGCGGCGGCGACGACCGCATTTTCGGCGTGATGATCGAGAGCCATCTCAATGCCGGCCGGCAGGACCTCGTGCCCGGCCAGCCGCTCCAGTACGGCGTTTCGATCACCGACCCCTGCATCGGCTGGGACATGACGGTCGACGTGCTGAAGACCCTCGCCGACGCGGTGCGCGCGCGCCGCCTGAAGCACACCGACGACGCGTAGTGCAAGCGTCACGCGGGCGCCGGCCCGCCGCAACTCCAGGCTAGTCTTGTGCCCACGGAAATCGAACTCAAGCTCGCGCTCGACCCGACCGCCGCCGCCGCATTGGTCCGCCATCCGGCGGTGCAGGCGTCGCGTCGCGGCCGAACGCGGACGGAGCGTGTCGCGAGCAGCTATTACGACACCGCCGACTCGCTTCTCGCGCGCGCGGGCGTCGCGCTCCGCGTGCGGCGCATCGGCAGGCGCTGGGTGCAGACGATCAAGGGCCCGCCCGAGCCGGATGCGGGCGCCGGCCTCCACGCGCGCGCCGAATTCGAATGGCCGTTGTCCCGTTCGGCGCTGGACCTGGCGCCCCTTTCCGCGACGCCGTGGCGCAAGCTGATCGACAAGGCGACAAAACGCGGCCGGCTCGGGCGTTGCTTCACGACCGATTTCCTGCGGCGGACGATCCCGCTCCGCTTTCCCGACGGCACGCTCGCGGAGCTTTGCATCGACCAGGGCCGGATAACTGCGCAGCGCGACGGCCGGACGCGCCGCGTGCCGATCGCGGAAATCGAAATCGAACTCGAATCCGGTGCTGCCGCGAACCTGTTCGGCCTCGCCCTCCAGCTGGCCGCGGATCTTCCCGTCCGGGTATTGACGGCCAGCAAGGCGGAGCGAGGACACGCGCTCATGTGCGGTGAGCGCGATATCGTTGGCACTCCGGTCAAGGCGCGCAGCGTTGCGCTGGCGGGCGATGCCAACACATCCGGGGCGTTGTCGACGCTGGTGCGCGAATGTCTGCAGCAGATTGCCGCCAATGCACCGGGACTCGTCGAAGACAACGACCCCGAGTGGGTGCACCAGATGCGAATCGGCACGCGGCGTCTGCGCTCCTGCCTTTCCCTCGTCAGGCCCTACGCTTCCTCCGCCGCGCTCGACAACGTGCTCGCCGAGACCAAGTGGCTCGCGGGCGTGCTCGGGTCGGCACGGGACTGGGACGTGTTCGTGCGCGAAACCCTCCCGCCGCTTGCTGCCGGAGTCGCGCAGGATGCCGCGACGGCCGCCGGCTTGAAGCGGCTCCGTGCCCGCGCCGAGGCGCGCCGTCGGGTTGCGCGGACGGCCGCAAAGAGTGCCGTGGGATCGGCCCGCTTTCAGTGCCTGCTGCTCTCCGGCGGGCTTCTGTGCGCGACGCCGCGTTTCGGCACCGACATTCCGGCGGCCGGCGACGAGCACGCGGACGTGCTCGGTGACCGCGCCGACACGTTTGCGGCCGCGCTGCTTGCGCGCCGGCAGCGCAAGCTGGACGCGCACTCGGCGACACTCGTACGCGGGACGCCCGAAGAGCGTCACGCGGCCCGGATTGCCGCCAAGCGACTCCGCTACGTCGCGGAGTTCTTCGTTTCCCTCTTTCCCAAGAGGCGCGGCAAGGCGTATCTGAAGGCGCTGGCCGCCGTGCAGGACGTGCTCGGGCGCATGAACGACGCGGCGACGGCGCTGCGTCTCGCGAACGAGTCGGGCGGCGCGAAGGACGACTCGGCCGCGGGCGCGGTCCGCGGTTGGGTCGCGGCACATGCGGCGGCGCTCGAACCGGATCTTGCATCGGTCTCCCGTCGCTTTGCCGACGCGAAGCCATTCTGGGTTCGAAACTAGGAGAAACGCGATGCTCGAATCTGCCGAAATCGGCCACCGGATATCGAAACAGGTGTACGCGCACGAAGAGTCGAAGCTGCGCGAGGCGCTCCTGAACGCGCAATGGGACCTGAGCCAGTCGAAGCGCGGACCGGTGTTGCTGATCATCTCGGGCGTCGAGGCGGGTGGCCGCGGCGAGACCGCGAACAAGCTGACCGAGTGGATGGATCCGCGCCATATCCGGGTCGTCGCCTTCGGCCCGCGAACCGGGGACGAGGTCGCGCGCCCGATGGCATGGCGCTACTGGCGCGCGCTTCCGGCGGCCGGCAGGGTCGGCATCTTCATGAATGCCTGGTACAACGAGGCGCTCGTTGCCAGGCTTCGCGGCGAGATCGACGACGAGCAGCTGCACCTGCGGATGGAGGCCGTCCGGCACCACGAGCGGATGCTGGTCGGCGAGGGACTCGTCCTGCTCAAGTTCTGGGTCCACCTGTCGAAAAAGGCCCAGCAGCAGCGCCTCGAGAAACTGGAAGAGGATCCGCACACCCGCTGGCGGGTCACGCGCCGCGATTGGGACGCGTGGCGCCTCTACAGCAAGTCGCACGATCTCTGGGAACTCGTGTTGCGCGAAACCTCGACCGGCGAGGCCCCCTGGTACGTCGTCGAGGGCACCGACGATCGTTACCGGAACCTGACCGTCGGCACGATCCTGCTCGACGCCATGCAGCGGACCCTTGCCGCGACGCGGCCGCGGGCGCCACGGCACGCCGTCACGCCGTTGGCGCCGTCGGTGATCGACAACGTGAAGCTGATCCGCACGCTCGATCTCGCGAAGACGCTGCCGGAGAAACAATACGAGCGCGACCTCGAGAAATTCCAGGGGAAGCTTGCAAAGCTGACCCGGCATCGCCGATTCGCCGGCCACTCGCTGATCCTTGCATTCGAGGGCGCCGACGCCGCCGGGA
>Ga0315273_10001881_pt1 | contig 24298 bp, 23 predicted proteins | sample YL17G02_0_MG_FD_205753 | JGI IMG/M metagenome (GOLD analysis project Ga0315273, IMG submission 205753) | Sediment microbial communities from Yellowstone Lake, YNP, Wyoming, USA - YL17G02_0 | ecosystem: Environmental > Aquatic > Freshwater > Lake > Sediment | place: USA: Wyoming | collected... | reverse complement strand
GAATACACTTGTTACACTCCGTAGATTCAACTCGCTATCTGTAACTTTTGTCACAGAAGGAAGATCAAAGTTGATTATATTTGCAATTATAATTATGCAATACAGAAATGGAAATATATAAACCCCTGGATCTTCAGAAAAATACTCAAAATACTCATATTGAGAACTTTGAAAAGGTTAAATGCCTTATAATCGGCTCAGGACCCGCAGGATATACTGCTGCAATTTATGCTTCAAGAGCCAATCTGAAGCCTGTTCTTTATACCGGTCTCCAGATGGGAGGTCAGTTGACAACAACCACTGAAGTAGATAATTATCCCGGATATCCCGATGGCGTAACTGGACCGGAAATGATGGATGATTTTAAAAAACAGGCTGAACGATTCGGTGCAGATGTCCGGTTTGGTATTGCAACGGCTGTCGATTTTTCAGGTAAGAAACACAATGTTACTATTGATGAAAATAAAATTATTGAGGCAGATGCTGTAATAATAGCTACCGGTGCAACTGCAAAATATCTCGGACTTGAATCCGAGACCAAATATGCCGGTATGGGTGTTTCCGCCTGTGCTACCTGCGATGGTTTCTTTTACAGGGGGAAAGATGTTGCTGTTGTTGGTGGTGGCGATACTGCAGCTGAAGAGGCAACTTATCTTGCCGGACTATGCCGCAAGGTATACCTTATTGTCAGAAGGGATGTCCTCAGAGCTTCCAAAGCAATGCAGGATAAAGTAATTAGCACCAAAAATATTGAAATGTTATGGGAACATCAGACCGTGGATCTTTTTGGTGAGAACGGTGTGGAAGGAGTGACACTGGTAAAGAAAAAAGGTACACAGGCAGAGGAAATTATTAAAATTAAAATTGATGGATTCTTCCTTGCTATCGGACATACCCCTAACTCTGAAGTCTTTAAGAAGTACCTGGGGACTGATGAAGTCGGTTATATTAAGACAATCCCGGGGACATCCAAAACAAATGTTCCGGGTGTTTTTGCGGCAGGTGATGTCCAGGATCCTCATTACCGGCAGGCAGTTACGGCAGCAGGTTCCGGATGCATGGCTGCAATTGATGCAGAACGTTATTTATCTGAATTAAGTGGTTGAATAGTTTTATGCATTATTAACAGACATGAAGAAATGAAAAATTTCAAGAAAACATTCAAAATAAATGCTGAACCATCCGATATTTATTCAGCGGTGACAAACCCCTATACAATTGAATTATGGTCAGGTTATCCTGCTCAGATGAGCACAGAACCCAACAGCGAGTTTTCTCTATGGGAAGGCGATATAACAGGTAAGAACCTTGAATTTGTTCTGGATAAAAAGGTAGTTCAGGAGTGGTACTTCGGAAACCAGGTTGAGAAATCTATAGTCACCATTACAATTTCCCCTGACAGGGAAAACTCCCAGGTAACTGTCGAACATGCAAATATTCCTGATGAAGAATTCAACGATATAGCCGAAGGGTGGAGGGAATACTATATTGGTGCAATAATAAATTTCTTCAATCCTAATTTTTAAGATTGCCGATTGAAAAAGATGTTGACGATTTCTGATCGAAGAGAGAAAAAATATCTTCGGAGCAGGCAAGGATAAGTGTGCCTATGCCTTTGTAACTTAATGTATTTGAATGAACCTGGACTTTTTTATTCCATTCAGAGATCCATGACAAAATATGGTGATCAATAAACCGGCGTATCTCATTTCTCATTTCGCCACGGTTGGCTTCATCATCAAGGAGCAGGTATTTATCAATCATGAGAGTCAGAAAAAGGAGCTCAATTCCAAGGTGATCATCCTTTATTTTACCTTTGAATTTTGATTCCCATCCGTACGAATTATAAAATTCGCTGACACGTGAAGAAAGATGACTTGAATTAAGATGTCCGTTATTCCGGTAGAGCGATTCATATGCAGGCGCAAGAGGCAGGTCTTGTCTGGTAAAAAGTCTGATATAGTCTTCTCGCAGCATCTTTCCACTAATGGTTTTGTCTACACAAGAATCTCTTAACTGAGAGGCTGCCTTGACAAAATTCGGATTAGAACTTGAAACAGGAAGATTTTTCAAAATGCCATTTTTCCAGAAATCCAATATGCATTCTTCTGAAGGTTCATGCATTATCATGCTTCCTGCAAAATATAGAAGCATGTTGTAACCTTTTAAAATATTATGTTGCTGGCTTTTAGTGTCCATTGCCATAAATATGACTATTCAAAATGAAAGAATATTATAAACATCCTGAAAACTTCAGAAATGATCAGTGTTTTCATGAGTATAACCGAATTTGTAATGGTTTTGTTCGAAATGAGGTAAAAAAAAGCTGCATCCTTAAGATGCAACTTCCCTGAACTAACAGGTAATACTATTTATCTGCTGAAATCGGCAATCTTATCGGGATATTCATTGTTATCAACTTTTCTTTTTATTTCCCTGAAAGCTTTAACAGTATATTCCACATCTTCAAGAGTGTGACCGGCTGTCGGTATAAGACGCAACATCACAACATCTTTCGGGACGACAGGATAAACAACGACGGAACAGAATATTCCATAATTCTCTCTCAGATCGTAGATCATCTGTGTTGCCTGAGGAACACCACTCTTCATAAAAACAGGTGTAACAGGCGATTCTGTTTTTCCAAGATCCAGTCCGGCTTCCAGTAAACCTTTCTGCAAAGCACGAACGATAGCCCATAGTTTCTCTTTCAGTTCGGGATGCGTCTGAATAAATTCGAGTCTCTTAATTGCTCCTAGGGTCATTGCCATTGGAAGTGATTTGGCATATATTTGTGAACGAAGATTGTAACGCAGATAGTTAATTACATCTTTTGTACTTGCTACAAACCCACCAATTCCGGCCATAGATTTTGCGAATGTTGCAAAGTAAATATCAATCTGGGCCTGTATCCCAAAATGTTCACCGGTACCACTTCCGTTAGCTCCCATGGTTCCAAATCCATGTGCATCATCAACAAGGAAACGGAACTGATACTTTTTCTTTAAAGCAGCAATCTTGTCGAGTTTGCCAAGATCACCTGCCATTCCAAATACTCCTTCAGTAATAACCAGAATTCCACCATGAGTCTCTTCAACCAGTTTAGTCGCCCTCTGTAACTGCTTTTCACAACTTTCAATATCGTTATGCGGGAAAACAAATCTCTTGCCCATGTGAAGCCTTAAGCCATCCATTATGCAAGCATGCGATTCAGAATCATATACGATAACATCATGACGGTCGACCAGAGCATCAATTATTGACACCATTCCCTGGTACCCGTAATTAAGAAGATAAGCATCTTCCTTGTGAGTAAAATGGGCAGCCATTTCTTCAAACTTTTCATGCATTGCAGTATGCCCCGACATCATTCTGGCGCCCATAGGATAAGCCAGACCATACTTTGCAGTTGACTCGGCATCAATCTTACGTATTTCAGGGTTATTTGCGAGTCCAAGGTAATTATTCAGGCTCCATGTTAAAACTTCTTTTCCTTTGAATTTCATGCGTGGAGCTATTTCACCTTCCAGTTTCGGGAAAGCAAAATATCCATGTCCAATATCCTGATATTGTCCTATTGCACCTCTGTTCTTCTTGATCTTTTCAAATATATCCATTGCAATTATCCTTTCTTTAAACTTTTCCACAAAATTAAAGATTATCAGGTATATCAGAATACCTATTTATACCTAATTTGCCATCGACACTTTTGAAAGTATAATAAACAATTTTGTTATGGGAAGGTTAACAGTTCGCACTTACAGGGCTAAACCTATTTTTTAATACATTGCTTACAAACAGTTTGCCCCTCCGGTACAGTCCAGGAGGGTCGATCTGTTTATAGAAAATAATAAGATCCAGAGATTAACCTCATCGTGGCGATCTGTGTTCTGGCAGGGGGTATTAAAGGTTGCTTAAATTTCCATCTGGCAATAAGTGTAATAAATGCATAATTATTACGTTTTTATGCCTGAATTGAAAAATTTTCCGTAATTTTGCCCAACAATTTTTTTTATGAAGTTCAGATTATATATAGTCCTGATAGTTTTGGTGTTGGTAAGTTCTTGCGGCGAGTATGAAAAACTTCTTAAGAGTACTGATTTTGACCTTAAAAAAGTAAAGGCAAAAGAGTATTACGATGAAGGTCAATATGTTAAAGTGACTGAACTTTTAAGCCAGATACTTCCACGATTCCGAGCTACAGAGGAGGCTGAAGAACTGAACTGGATGAATGCCCAGAGCTATTATGGAATGAAAGATTATTTCATGGCAGGCAGTTATTTTAAATCATTTGTTGATCAGTTTCCATTTGGCAAACATGCCGAGGAGGCTAATTTTATGGCAGCTATGTGCGATTATAAAATTGCTACCCGTCCGGAACTTGATCAGGAAAACACCAGGAATGCAATAGAAGGATTTAATATTTTCATAAACAGGTTTCCCGGCAGCCCAAAAGTTGAAGAGAGCAGAACGTTAGTGAAGGAACTTGAGGAAAAGCTTGTTGAAAAATCGTACCTGAGTGCAAAACTTTATTACGATATGAAGCAATATAAGGCATCAGTAGTGGCTCTAAACAATAGTCTGAAAGAGTATGCTGATACAAAATACAGGGAGGAGATGATGTTCCTGAAATTGAATTCTCTTTTCCTTTATGCAGAAAAAAGCCAGGTTAATAAACAAAAGGAGAGATACCAGGTTGCCCTTGATGACTATTATTCTTTTATGGAAGAATTTCCGCAAAGCCAATTTTCAAAAGATGTTAACGGTATATTCCAGAAAACAGACAAATATCTTAAAGCAGGAATTTCTGACAGTGGAGTAAATAAACAATAAATATATGGATTACAGAAAATCAGCAGCACCAGTAACAACTGTTACACGCAATCTGGACCTTATGACTCAGGGTACCGGAAATATTTATGAGACAGTGATCATTGTTTCAAGAAGATCAAACCAGATTTCTGTTGAGGTGAAACAGGAGCTTAATAAAAAACTGGAAGAGTTTGCATCATATACCGATAACCTGGAGGAAGTATTTGAAAACCGTGAACAGATTGAAATTTCGAAATTCTACGAAAAACTTCCAAAGCCAACTCTTATTGCATTACAGGAACTGGAAGAAGGTAAAATTTTCTACAGAAACCCTGATACTTCTGTCAAGCCGAAGTAATATTTAGCATCAATATGCTGAAAGGTAAACACATACTTATAGGTGTAACCGGAGGCATTGCAGCTTATAAAACTGCAACTATCATCCGGTTGCTTGTTAAGGATGGCACTGAAGTGAAAGTCATCATGACAAGTCATGCGAAAGAATTCATTACGCCTCTTACCCTTGCAACATTGTCAAAAAATCCGGTCCTGACGGAGTTTTATGATCCGGAGAACGGTGACTGGAACAGTCATGTGGATCTGGGATTGTGGGCCGATCTATTTCTGATTGCCCCGGCAACTGCAAATTCCATTGCCAAAATGGCTAATGGAATTGCCGATAATCTACTTCTTACCACTTATCTGTCAGCACGTTGCCCTGTTTTTGTTGCCCCTTCAATGGATATGGATATGTTAAACCATCCGGCAACAATCATTAATATTGAAACACTGAAAGCTTTTGGGAATTCTATTCTGGAACCAACAAGCGGAGAACTTGCCAGCGGACTTACAGGCAAGGGCCGGATGGCAGAACCGGAAGAAATTGTGAAGGAAATCAAAAACTTCTTTACAAAAAAAAAAAGCTATAAGCCACTGACAGGTAAACATCTTCTGATTAATGCCGGACCTACACAGGAACCTCTTGACCCCGTTCGTTTCATCAGCAATTATTCATCAGGCAAAATGGGAATCGCTCTCGCTGACGCAGCTGCTGATTATGGTGCTGACGTTGTACTTGTGCTTGGCCCGGTAAGTGTTACACCGGCGAATAGTTCTGTTAAAATAATCGATGTTACAACTGCTGAATCAATGGCGGCTGAATGCATTTCAAGATTTCCCGGTTGCGACATTGCTATATTATCAGCTGCAGTAGCTGATTTCACACCGGAAGAGGTTAAAGGGAAAAAGATTAAAAAGGATGGTAATGGATTACTTTTAAAACTTAAACCTACCACTGACATTGCTGAAACCCTTGGCAACGCTAAAAAACCATATCAGGTTCTGGCGGGTTTTGCCCTGGAAACCATTAACGAAATAGAGAACGCCAAAGAAAAACTTTTCAGGAAAAATCTCGATATTATAGTTTTGAATTCTCTTAAAGAAAGTGGAGCAGGTTTTGGACATGATACAAACAAGATCACAATAATTGACAGATACAATAATATTGATAAATTTGAGTTGAAATCAAAAGAAGAAGCTGCAAAGGATATTCTCAATAAAATTGTTTCAATGATTCAATAATTTATCAGAATGACATTATTTCGTTTTCCGAAATATTATCTCTTAACCTTTCTGGTTTTATTCTCAGGGATAATCAATGCCCAGGAACTGAATTGCAATGTACAGATCTCTGCACAGAGGATACAGGGATCCAGCCGTCAGGTCTTTGAGACTATGCAGCGCGATATTTACGAGTTTATGAACAACACGGTGTGGACAAATTACGTCTTTAGTTATGCTGAAAGACTCGACTGCAATATTCTTATTAACCTAAACGACCAATTGTCGGCAGATGAATTCAGGGGAACAATCCAGATTCAGCTTCGTAGGCCGGTTTTCAATACTACCTATAATTCCACCATGCTTAATTTCATTGACAATAACTTTCAGTTCAGGTATGTGGAATTTTCACCGCTGGAATTTGATCCCGCTACACACAGGTCAAACCTGGTTTCTGTCCTTGCCTACTATACATATACAATTCTTGGATTTGATTATGATTCCTTTTCCCCGCTTGGAGGTACAGAATTTTTCCAGATGGCTGAGAAAATTGTTATTAATGCCCAGAATGCTCCTGAACCTGGTTGGAAACCTTACGACGCTTCAAGGAACCGGAACAGATATTGGTTGATGAAAAATATTCTCGATAAAGAGTACGAAGGAGTGAGGAGGTTTATTTATGATTATGATATTAATGGTCTCGACAAAATGGAATCGAAAATCTCCGAAGCTAGAACCAGTATGGTGGAGAGCCTCAAACTCATTCAGGAAGTTTACAGGAGAAAACCTGATCCATTCATGTACCTTGTGCAAGTCGTAATGGAGTCAAAGGTAGATGAGCTCATTAATATTTTTTCAGAGGCATTCCCGGAAGAGAAAAGCCGTGTTGTGCAGATACTCACGGAAATTGACCCTTCAAACAAGGCAAAATATGAAAAGATCAATTCAGGCAATATTCCATAATAACCGGTTATGCTCGTAAAACTGTTTGTTCAGAACTATGCTCTCATAAAGGAACTGGACGTTGAACTTGAAAACGGCCTGACCATCATCACCGGCGAAACAGGTGCCGGTAAATCAATTCTGCTTGGTGCTCTCTCCCTTATTCTTGGTACAAGAGCAGACACAATGGTCCTTCTTGATAAAAATGAAAAATGCATTGTGGAAGGAACGTTTAGGATAGAGGAATATGATCTTAATGAATTCTTTATCTACAATGAACTTGATTATGAGTCCTTTACTACTCTTAGACGAGAGATAAATCCTGCAGGTAAATCACGTGGTTTTATTAACGATACTCCTGTTACTGTCAATCTGCTGAAGGAACTTGGCGACAGGCTGATAGATATCCATTCTCAGCATCAGACTCTTATGCTTAATGATAATTCATTTCAGCTTAATGTAATCGACTCATTTGCAGGTACTGCTAAATTAAAAAGTGAATACGGAGTGGATTATTCCAATTACCGGAAGCTGAAAAAGGAGTATAGCGGGGTAAAGGAAAAAGCTGACAAAAACAAGGCAGATCTGGAATATTACCAGTTTCAGATTAACCAGCTTGAGGAGGCTAAACTGAAGCAGGGAGAACAGGAGGAGCTGGAAAAGGAACAGGAACTGCTGGGGCACACTGAAGAGATAAAACTGGGATTAAGCGGATCATCAAATCTTCTTTCCGCAGAAGGAATATCTATACTCTCCATGCTTAGGGAGGTTAAAATTAATATTGGAAAAATTAAAACATTTTTGCCTGACGGAGAGAGCCTTCTCTCGCGGACTAATTCATCATTGATCGAGCTGGATGACCTTGCCTGCGAAATAGAGAAACTCACTTCCTCCATTGAAGCAGATCCTCATCGGCTCGCTCAGGTTAACGACCGGCTTGATAACATCTATTCTCTGATACAAAAACACCGGGTAAGTAATCTTAATGAGCTGATAATTAAAAGAGAAGAGATAAAGGATCTTATCAGTGCTATCATTTCAAGCGATGTGCGGCTTGAAGAGCTGGAATCACTTCTCGAAAAAGAGGTCAACTCATTAAAAATCATTTCTGAAGAGATGTCAATCAAGAGAAGGAGTGTATTACCAGATGTAGAATTGAGAATTACCGAATTGCTCAAGCAGCTTGGAATGCCGAATGCAAAATTCAGAATATCCCTCTCCCATTCACAGGAGTTCACATCAACAGGTATTGACCAGGCTGACTTTCTTTTCTCTGCTAACAAACAGATTGCACCGGAGAACCTTGCAAAAATTGCATCCGGTGGCGAACTATCCAGGGTTATGCTTAGCCTCAAATCATTACTTACAAAGAATAATAATCTACCTACTATAATTTTCGACGAGATTGACTCCGGCGTATCAGGAGAAGTTGCTGACAAAGTGGGGCAGATACTTTCCGGTATGGGGAAATATATGCAGGTTGTTAACATAACTCATCTCCCGCAGGTTGCATCACGTGGAACTAAACACTATCATGTTTATAAAGATGATATAGACGACTCAACATTTACCCGTGTTAAATTGTTATCACCTGAGGAAAGAATACTGGAAATTGCCAGATTATTAAGTGGCAGTGAAGTTACTGAGACTGCAATGAAAAATGCCCGGGAACTTCTGAAAGCCGCAGTTAATTAATTGAATTATTATACAATACAATGAAAGAAGGTCTTTTGCAAGGGAAAAAAGGGATCATTTTTGGTGCTCTTAATGAAAAATCCATTGCCTGGCAGGTTGCTCTGAAAGCATGGGAGCAGGGTTCTGAACTGGTTCTTACCAACTCACCTGTTGCTCTAAGGTTGGGAACTATTAGTGAACTTGCCAAAATGACCGGAAGTAAGATTATTGCTGCCGATGCAACTAAGATGGATGATATTGAGAACCTGCTGTCTGAAAGTATGACAATTTTTGGTGGTAAATTCGATTTTATTCTTCATTCAATAGGTATGTCACCTAATGTCAGGAAAGATATTCCCTACGAACAGACCAGTTATGAAAATATGCTGAAGACATTCGACATTTCTGCTCTTAGTTTTCACAGAGTGCTTCAAACCGCCTATAAGCTTGATGCATTGAAGGAGTGGGGTTCAGTTGTTGCTCTGTCATATGTTGCAGCACAGCGAACTCTGTCAGGCTATAATGATATGGGAGATGCAAAAGCACTCCTTGAGTCTATTGCACGCAGTTTTGGTTATATTTATGGTCGTGACAGGAGAGTAAGAATAAATACTATTTCACAATCACCTACCGCTACCACTGCAGGAAGCGGGATTCATGGCTTTGACTCCCTGATTGATTTTTCGGAGAGGATGTCACCACTGGGTAATGCTACAGCCGAAGAATGTGCGGACTATTGTGTTGCCCTGTTCTCTGATCTTACACGAAAGGTAACCATGCAGAACCTCTTCCACGATGGTGGTTTCTCAAGTATGGGTATGAGCCTGAAAGCCATTGAACAATACCAGAAGAGTTTTGAGGAATGCGATAAAAAAAAGTAGGGACATGCCATTGCACATCCCTTTAAATAATTAAATAGATCTGTTTCCTAAAACATGTAATTCAAACCTACTGAAAATCCGATATTGCCATCCTGCTTATTTAAGGCTTTTCCGGTATCAATTGCGATTACAAAATTCTGATTCATGGCCAGCATAATACTCATACCTGCACTCTGATGGAACTTTTCTTGCCCGGGCTTAAAGTAATTGGAGAAAATCTCTTCCGGATAAGTTTCACCAAAAGTAGTTTCAAGATTGTCTGGCAGGACGATATTCTTTGTAACCCTTCCGAAATCATAAAATCCGTTAAGTCCAAGATAGCACTCCTGCTTTAAGAATTTAAAATATACAGGTTTCCAGCGGAGCTCTATGTTCCCCATAAAGAAGGCATCCCCAAAAACCCTGTTCCACAGGACTCCTCTTATAGAATTGTAGCCTCCCAACCCTTCAGACGAGTAGCCTGTAAGCCTTGATGTAATTACCTGCGATTGATAGAAGAAAGGAGCATGTCCTGATATCGAAGTCTGATATCCTAAACGGTAAACAAGGGAAAGGTCGTTCTCAATTAATGTAAAATACTGACGATGTGTGATATATAATTTTGAAAATCCCCAATCATTTCCAAGGAATTTTGGAGCGACCTCAATTCCTATCTCTGACCAGAGCCCTTTCATCGGATTGGGTCTGTTATCGCGGCTATCCCAAATCACACCTGCTTTGATTGTATTTACCCAACCTCCCTCGACCTCGTCGCTCGGAATTATCTCAAGGGCCTTATATCGTTCAAAAAGACCCGGAACAGAGTCAACTGAAGGTAATTTAACATCTTTTCCTTTGTTAAGTTTATCAATGTTGACAGAACTGGTTTTAAAATTCTGGAAGGCAAATCCTGCACTCCATTTGATATGCTCACCTGAAAGTTTTCCCTGGAAATCGTTCTTGAATCTGAATTGGTTCCTCTCAAATCGATAGAACATTCTTGTTCTGTAAAGGGGACTGGCTACTTTATCATCCATCCAGTCTTTATTAAAAACAGATTCATAGCCGTTAAAGCCATAAAAACTATTTGCCTGATAGGGAAGATAGCTAAGGTCACTTGTCAAATATACTCCGTGGATGAGGTGATTCGATTCATACATAAACCTATAGATGCCACTTCCTTTTGTATAATGGGATACTTCAGTATAAGTATGATCTAAATATTCAGGATATTTGCTGCCATCTCCATAGTTAAAAAATTCCACAAGAGCTCCGTACTGAAATCCAAGGTCTGAGTCAAAAGTTATTGCTGGCAGGGCACCACCAAACTTCCATCCGGTTTTTACCTTTTTTTCCTGTGCCGATACCGAGAGTACCAGGAATGATATAAGAAAAATTAAGAAAGTCTTTTTCATGTGCTATTGTTTTTGTTCATAGCTTTAAAGATAAAGAAAAATGGAAATCCCCTCCTTTTTTTTTAATATTTGCTACCTTAGGACCTAAATTTTACGACTAGATGGTTACGGGTTTGCTTATTAAAAATATCAGGTGTCTTGTTCAGACTGAAGATGTTACTAAATTAAAGGTTAGCGGTAATGAAATGTCTGAAATTAATACTATAACTGATGCGTTTCTTTATATCAGGGATGGTTTTATCAATGATTTTGGGAAGATGAAAGACCTTAAGACCGGAAATATGCTGATTGAATATCCGCAGGTTGAAATTATCGATGCGAATGGCAGGTTGGTTTTTCCTTCTTTCTGTGATTCGCATACACATCTGGTTTATGCCGGAAGCCGCGAGATTGAATATACCGATAAAATACGAGGGTTATCGTATGAGGAGATCGCAAAAAGAGGCGGCGGAATACTTAACTCATCAAAGAAACTCCACGAAACTTCAGAAGATGACCTGTTTAATCAGTCTGTAACACGCGTAAATGAAATAATTGGTTTAGGTACAGGAGCTGTTGAGGTAAAAAGTGGCTACGGCCTTAATCTTGATGATGAGCTTAAAATGCTAAGGGTAATAAGGAGGATTAAAGAAACCTGTCCGATCGAAGTTAAGGCAACTTTTCTCGGAGCTCACGCAGTCCCTGAGGAGTATAAAAACAATAAGGATAAGTACGTTGATATTGTTATTAATGAAATGATACCGGTTGTTGCTTCAGAGGCACTGGCCGATTATATTGATGTGTTTTGCGATACGGGCTTCTTTACAGTAGAGGATACAGAAATGATATTAATGGCAGGAATGAAATACGGTCTTACTCCGAAACTTCATGCCAATGAACTGGGCTATTCCGGAGGGATTCAGACAGGGGTAAAGTACAACGCTCTTTCCGTGGACCATCTTGAATGTACAGGTGATGAAGAAATAGTAGCGCTTCTGGAGTCGGAAACTATGCCTACTCTGCTTCCAGGTTCGGTTTTTTTTCTGGGTATGCCCGATCCTCCGGTGAGGAAAATGATTAATGCAGGTTTACCCATAGCTCTCGCTTCGGATTATAACCCGGGTTCATCACCTTCAGGTAATATGAAGCTGATTATGTCGTTAGGTTGTATCAAACTGAAAATGCTTCCCGAAGAGGTTATAAACGCTGTCACAATCAACTCAGCTTATGCAATGGAATTGTCGGAAACACATGGATCGATAGCAAGAGGTAAGGTTGCTAATGTGTTTATTACTAAAGAGATACCTTCGTACGAATTTATGCCTTATGCTTTTGGCAGCAACCTGATTGATACAGTAATACTTAAAGGAAAAATTATAAAGGGAATTTGGTAACCACGAAGTAACTCAAAGGTATACACACCACAAAGAGGAAGTCCGAATTCATTAAATCCTTTGAGAGCCCTTATGACGTAATTCGTGAACCTTGGTGGTAAAAAAAGATTTAAAAGAAATTCAAGTCAAATGGAGAAGAAGATTATAGAATGTGTTCCGAATTTCAGCGAAGGCAGAGACATGGAAATAATCAGACAGATAACCGATGTTATTGAATCTGTTGAAGGTGTAAAATTGCTAGATGTTGACCCCGGTAAAGACACTAACAGGACAGTTGTCACCTTTGTAGGGAGTCCCGAAGCGGTTTCTGAAGCCGCATTTTTTTCAGTTAAAAAAGCTTCTGAACTGATTGATATGTCGAAACATCATGGCAAGCACCCCCGTATGGGTGCTACAGACGTTTGTCCGTTTGTCCCCGTTTCGGGAATAACCATGGAGGAGACAATCTTGTTTGCCCGAAAAGTAGCTGAAAGGATTGGAAATGAATTGGGAATACCAGTTTATTGTTATGAGAAGGCTGCCTGGAAAGAGGAAAGAAGAAATCTTGCCAATTGCAGATCGGGCGAGTATGAAGGGCTCAGGAAGAAGCTTTCTGACCCGGTATGGGAACCCGATTTCGGGCCTGCTGTTTTCAATGAACGATCGGGTGCTACAGCGGTTGGTGCCAGGGACTTTCTTGTTGCATTTAATGTGAATCTTAATACCACTTCAACCAGGCGTGCCAATGCAATTGCTTATGATGTTAGGGAGAAGGGGAGACCTAAGAGGGAAGGTAATGCGGTTAATGGTAAGATTATTAAGGATGAAAATGGTGAAAAGGTAATGATACCCGGCTCTCTGAAATCAGTTAAGGCTATAGGCTGGTATATTAAGGAATACGGAATTGCTCAGATATCAATGAATCTTACAAATATTTCTGTAACACCTGTTCATATTGCCTTTGATGAGGTGAGTAACAAAGCTGATGCCAGAGGTGTTAGAGTCACTGGGTCTGAACTTGTCGGCCTTATCCCACTCAAGTCTCTGCTCGAGGCAGGACGATATTTTCTTGCTAAACAGCAGCGTTCAGGTGGCGTATCCGATGACGAACTTATAATGATTGCTATCAAATCGATGGGACTAAATGACATTCATCAGTTTAAACCTGAAGAAAAAATAATTGAATATGTTATGGCGGAAAAAAGCAAACGAAGACTTATTGACATGAATCTTAAAGCATTCATGGATGAGACTGCTTCAGAGTCACCTGCGCCTGGAGGAGGCTCCGTATCAGCATATATGGGAGCACTTGGTGCATCCCTTGGCACCATGGTTGCAAACCTGTCGAGCCATAAGAGGGGTTGGGACGACAGGTGGAAGGAGTTTTCTGATTGGGCTGAAAAGGGAAAAGAAATTCAAAACATTCTTTTGCGCCTTGTTGATGAAGATACAGCAGCATTCAACAGGATAATTGAAGCCATGGCACTCCCTGAAAAATCGGAAGAAGAAAAACATTTTCGGGACACAGCTATTCAGGAGACAACAAAAAACGCTACCCTGGTTCCTTTCAGAGTAATGGAAACCGCTTATTCGGGTTTCGAATTAATCAGGGAAATGGTCGAAAAAGGAAATCCAAATTCTATAACGGACGCAGGAGTAGGCGGACTGGCATTGCTGGCGTGTATAAAAGGGGCTTATCTTAATGTCAAGATCAATACCTTTGGATTGGATGATAAAGTTTTTGTAAAGGAAATAATTTCGCGAGGTTGCGAAATTGAAATAAAAGCAATAATGGAGGAAGAAGCAATCTTAAAAATAATTGAATCGGTAATAAATAAAGGTCAATAGAAGATTTTATGGTAAATTGCAAGGCCCATGCTGGATGATGGAAGGTTCATGGTAAAAGTTTTTTTGACAGCCACGGAACTTGCAACCTGCATCCCGCACCACTTTCTTTTATTCAAGAATTCTCCTTATTGTGCGCAATTTGTGTGAATAGCCACCGATCTCAGGTTTGAATATCCCCTGGTGATCAATCGTATCTATTCTGACCCTGCCCGATGCATGGATGACCAGCCCTCTGGATATCATCATTCCGACATGAGATATCCGGTTTCTCTCGTTATCGAAAAAGACAAGATCGCCCGGCGCCGCTTCATCAATGGAGTCAACATTTATTCCCTCTTCAACCTGCGCTCTGCTATCGCGTGGAATAGCAATACCATGTATCTTATAAACAAGCTGGGTAAGCCCTGAACAATCAATTCCGGATGGAATACGTCCTCCCCAGATGTAGGGGCTGTTAATGAACTTCATCGCTGTATCAGGCAGAGAATCTTTGGCTGAAATATAGCCGTTACTGAATTCACTGCCGGTTGTGTATATATTTTTACCGATGACAAATATTCTATCTTCAAAATCGGGATTATAAACTTCACATCCGGCTTCAAGAACCATTTTTGTCTTGTCATTTTTATAGCAGAGCAAAGTCCTGTTAAGTACGTGACCAGAGAAATTTCCATCATCTACAGTATGTTGAAGATGATCCATATCGATCCATCCCGTGTAATTGTCGAACAAAGTTTCTATTTTCATCCAACTACCTGATTTTTCCACGACAGTATATTTCTCTCCAAAAATTACCTGGCTCAGCATCTCTGATTTATGAGAAGGACCAGATCGCAACGGTACAAAAACATTCTCACAGATGTATTTTTCCATCTTTAGTTTTTTCTTCAAAATTAGTAAATATCCTGAAAGAGATTAACGCATATCAATAACCTCTACTCCCTTGAATTTTCCTGTCTGAAAGATAAACGTATCGGGATCTGGTTTCAATTTCAGGTTATATTCCTGTACGCTAAGAGTGATCACTATCCCATCCCTTTTCTTATATTCCAAACTCTTGAGATTCAGCAGTGATTTACCTATAGAAAGCCGTACCCTCAGCAGGTCGCTTTTAATATCTTCGGGATAGAGATCGATTATATATGACTCTGATCTCTCTTCGATGAGCCTGCTCTTATAACCATTTTTGTAAATTGAGAAAATTGCTGAAGGACGATTTTGAAACGAATTCTCCTTCCTGTCAGGCTTGGTTATTGTAACTTCTTTTTCAGCAGGGAGATAGCTCCACGATGTTTCCCCGTTAAACCATGTAATATTGTCGGTCAGATCGAGCTTGTATTTATCCTTGCTGAGAATAATGGATCCTGTCAATGTATCATTTGTGTTTTCAATCTGGTCAGTTGTTACCATCTGGAATTTCATTGAAACAGATGAGGCTCCAAGAGCGGTTGCCGAGAATTTATCAAGGATTTTAATCACCTCCTGATCATTCTGTCCGATAGCTTTCATAGTTGACAGAAGGAAAAACGAAAAAATAACTATAACAGGTCTCATTTGAATAGCTTTACTCAAGACGCTTCAAAATCTGTTCCAAAGCGATAAAGTCAGAGCAGAGTACATCCCTTGCTTTGCTTCCTTCGAATGGCCCTACAACTCCTGCAGCTTCAAGCTGGTCAATAATTCTTCCTGCCCTGTTGTATCCGATTGAGAGTTTTCTCTGAATGAGCGAAGTGGAACCCTGCTGATGCTGAACTACAAGTCTTGCAGCATCATCAAACATAGGATCTCTTTTACGAAGGTCAACTTCAAGTACGCCTGAATCACTATCGTCGATATACTCAGGGAGATGCATGGCATCGGCATAACCCCTCTGTGATCCGATAAATTCAGTCAGCTCTTCAATTTCCGGGGTGTCGATAAAAGCACACTGTACCCTTACAGGTTCGTTTCCTGAAGATACAAGCATATCACCGCGTCCAACCAGCCTGTCAGCACCTGTTGCATCGAGAATTGTCCTCGAATCGATGGATGAGAAAACACGGAACGCGATTCGTGTCGGGAAATTAGCTTTAATAAAACCTGTGATGATGTTTGTTGATGGTCTTTGAGTTGAAATGATAAGATGTATTCCAATAGCCCTTGCAAGTTGTGCGAGTCTGCCTATAGGTCCCTCAATTTCCCTTCCGGCTGTCATTATCAGATCGGCAAACTCATCGATGATCAAAACTATGTATGGTAAATACTTATGGCCTTTTTCAGGATTCAGTTTCCTGGAGATAAACTTCTCATTATACTCCTTAATATTACGTGACTGGGCTGCTTTAAGCAGCTCAAGCCTGTTATCCATCTCGATGCATAATGAATTAAGAGTGTTAATAACTTTTTGAGTATCAGTGATTATTGCATCCTCTTCTCCCGGTAGCTTGGCAAGAAAATGCCTTTCAATCTTCGTATACAATGGCAATTCTACTCTCTTGGGATCGATAAGTACAAATTTAATTTCAGCAGGATGCTTCTTGTAAAGTATAGATGTGATGATAGCGTTGATTCCGACAGATTTTCCCTGACCGGTTGCTCCGGCAACCAACAGGTGAGGCATTTTAGTCAGATCAACTATATACGGTTCGTTGGTAATGGTCCTCCCCAGCGCAAGGGCAATATCAAACTTTGTCTCCTGAAAGGCTTTTGAAGTGATAAGCGATCGCATGGAAACTATTTCGGGTTTTTTGTTTGGGACCTCAATACCTACGGTGCCTCTACCGGGAATAGGAGCAATAATCCTTATCCCGAGTGCAGAAAGATTGAGGGCTATATCATCTTCAAGCGATTTAATTCGTGCCAGCCTGACCCCCCGTTCAGGTACAATCTCATATAAAGTTACTGTCGGCCCAATGGTTGCGGAAATACTTTTTATGCTGATCTTATGATCACCCAGGGTTTTAATGATATTTTCTTTGTTCTCAAAAACTTCTGTATTATCAAAGGTGCTTTCTGATTTGTGTTCCTTCAGAATTGAGACAGGAGGAAACTTATAACGTGAAAGATCGAGACGTGGATCATAGTCTTCCATTAATTTAGCAACCTCCAGTTCGGATAGATTATTGCCTGCATAAGGTCGTGTAATATTTATCGGGACATCTTCGTCAGATGGCACAACCTGTCCATCATTATCAAAATCACGGATTATAGCACCTTTGGTTAACATTTCAGGAATATCTTCATCCAGATCATCTCTGTCAATGTTGATGTTCGTGTTTTTTACTACAAATTCAACCTGATCATTTTCTGGTTTCTCTTCATCATCCGACTCTTCCTCTGGGATCGTTGAATCTGATTCTGTCACTGCATTGTCTTCTGAATCAATATCCTGATTACTCTCAGGTTTTTTAAGCTTCAGAAAGGCAGGTAATCTTAAACCGAATGATTTTGGTTTGACCCTTAATGCAAAAACCAGATATGTTATGGTTATAAATGCTACAAGGACCCCCGTTCCTATCTTACCCATGAAGGCATTCATCCATCTTGTAATCAGGTATCCCTGCGCACCGCCGGGACCGCTTTTGAGATAAACGTTTGACTCGCCAAAGATAAAACCGAGTATAAGTGAAAGAATAATTGCCGCAAAAGCAAACTTTGTAACTAACTTGAAGGGCTTGATTTTTGGAAAATTAAGGAGATATAATCCAATAGAGCCAAAGATAAGCGGGATAAAAAAGGCGCCAAATCCAAATCCATTTCCGATTATCATTTCAGCAAGAAAATGTCCGCTCTTACCCGACCAGTTTTTTACTACAATATCAGGACCTGAAAAAACATCCGAGTCAGGAGTGCTTAAATCCGTTTTCCACCAGAAGAGGTATGAAACACATGCCAGAAGAAGATATAATGCAAAGCCTGTTATGAGGATTCCTGTGACAAATTTGATCCTCTCATCAGTAAAGAAGGATTTGGATTTTTCAGAACCTTTTGCAGCTTTTGTACTTTTTTTACCTACCTCTTCCTTCTCTTTATTCATCTCTGCCAAAAATTACAAAATATTAAAATAGTTTCTTAAAAACATTTATTCGATATTTTCACTAAGTATATCGATAAATCAAAGTATCAAAATTTTGATTTTCTGATTTTTCAATAGTTTCATGTAAAAAAATCGATACTCCTTTTTCATTAAGCAATCCAAAGGTAATAATTTTGAGCCTTTCACAAAAAGTAGATAAACGAATTTGTTTTGCGGATTTTATTTTATCGAAAGATGCAAAAGCAACAGCTAAATCTGAATCCTTAAGATATTATTTATTTTGTGATTAAAAAAATTCAGAAATGAACCTGCACCCGGCACCCGGCAACAAGAACCCTGTAATAAAAGGTTACAGACTTATCATCTTATTAATGAACTTGTTGATATCATCTCTCGATACCCTTTTGAATTTATGTCTTCTTTCAAATGTCTCATCAGGTATCTCTTTCTTGTATACTGTTTCAGCGTCAAAATGAAGTTCTGAAGGACCCATTAAAAAGAAAAAACTCATCAGTACCCCTTCAATCTGGCTGAATGGAGTTGAGGCATTGGGATTCTTGATGTTGATCTCATTTGTATACCAGACATTAAAGACCTTCTTACTGTCAGTAGGTAAGGTAACCTCTGCATTTTTACAGTTGAAACCGCAAATTACTGATGTTTTTGATGTTTTCCTGATCACAATTTTTTCCATCGCTTCAAACCCGGGAAATAACTCGCCTGATTCCGCAGCATAGAAGTATTTTATTGTGAACAGGCTGAAATATGTATCAATAATACCTTTTTCCGGATTGGACAGGTTGAGAATACCTGAATTGCCAAATGATGAAACCATCTCAAACAGGATTTTATCATTTTTGAATGACATTACCATGTTTTTAGGCATGATATCTTTTGGCACGGTCCCGACCCTACCAATATAATCTATATTATAATGGATTTCACCCTGATCAATAAATTTGCCTCCTTTTTTCTTACAGGAGTACCCTGTCATTGCTAAGATTACCACAATGAACAATGGATAGCTGAATCTCACTTATCTTGTAGTATTTTGAATTATGTAAATGTAGTATTATTTTTTAATTTCAATTCCCTTCACTGATGATTATGATATAAATCAGTATCTATATATGTTATAAAACATATATATTTGACTTCATTCCATTGTGGGTGATTGGTGGAATTCTTTGGAATTTGGTAACTTTGTGATCTTTAAATTAAATGGTGATTCAACAATATATTTATAATTAGAGTTTAATGAATTGGGCAGATTGAATATTCTTATATAATATGGAAAAGAAACTTGCAGTTGTCGCCCTGGGTGGCAATGCTATTTTGAGGGGTGATCAGGTTGGCACAATTGATGAGCAGGAACAAAACACTACTGAAACTCTTGAAAATCTTGTTTTCTTAATAAAAGAAGGATATGACCTGGTCATAACCCATGGTAATGGTCCTCAGGTGGGTAATATCCTTATGAGGAATGATGCCGGCGAGCAGTTGTATAATATTGCACAGATGCCAATTGATATATGCGTGGCTGACTCCCAGGGTGGAATAGGTTATATGATTGAGAGGATGTTCCGGAATGTTCTTAATAAGCATGGGATTAATAAAAATGTTATTTGCCTTGTGACACAGGTTCTGGTTGATATTAATGATCCTGCCTTCAGCGATCCGCAAAAAAGAGTCGGTAAGATATATTCAAAGGAACAGGCCGATGATCTTACCTCAAAGAATGGTTGGCTCTTTAAAGAGGAAATCAAAACACAGGGTGGATACCGGCGGGTGGTCCCTTCACCGGTTCCTGCAGGTGTGATGAATGAATCAATAATAGCTGACCTTGCAAGGAAAGGCAATATTGTTATTGCAGCAGGAGGTGGCGGCGTACCCGTTTATATTGATGAAAAGAAAGATGTCCGTCCGGCTGAAGCAGTTATTGATAAAGATCTGGCCTCTTCTCTTCTGGCAACCCTGATTGGTGCTGATGAATTCTATATTCTTACAGATGTTCCTTATATATACATTAATTATAAAAAGAGTGACCAGGAGATAAAGGAATTTCTTAATTATGCCGATACATTGAAATACCTCAATGAAGGCCAGTTTGCCAAGGGAAGTATGGCACCTAAGATACAGGCATGTCTTAACTTTATAAAACGTGGTGGCAGAAAAAGTGTTATCACTGAAGCATTTAAGCTCGCTGATATAAAATATGGCTCAAAAATCACTATGGAATATGAGGATGATCGAAGATAGGTACTAGTCCCTGAATTTTTACTATTTTTACATTTTCAAATTTTCAGATTAATAATTATGTCCATCAATCTTTACAACCGTCATTTTCTTAAACTTCTTGATTTTACTCCGGAAGAGATATCGTATCTTCTCGACCTGGCTGCAAAACTTAAAGAAGCAAAAAATAATGGCACTGAAAAACAGTATCTTAAAGGAAGAAATATAGCATTGATATTTGAAAAAGCCTCCACCAGGACACGATGTGCTTTTGAAGTGGCAGCTCTCGATCAGGGAGCTCATGTTTCATATATCGGACCAAGCGGATCACAGATCGGACAGAAGGAGACAATGAAGGATACTGCCAGGGTTCTCGGGCGCATGTATGATGGAATTGAGTATCGAGGTTACGGTCAGGATATTGTTGAAGAACTTGCGGAATATGCCGGTGTCCCGGTATGGAACGGACTGACAAATGAATTTCATCCCACCCAGATCCTTGCCGATTTCCTGACAATGCTTGAGCACTCTGATAAACCTCTTAACAAGATGGTATTCTGCTACTTTGGTGATGCACGCTATAATATGGGTAACTCGCTTATGGTCGGTTCTGCAAAAATGGGAATAGATTTCAGGATTGCTGCTCCGGATGCTTGTCAGCCGGCAGGAGAACTGGTTGCAAAATGCCGTTCCATTGCAAAGGAGACAGGTGCAAAGATTACTATTACTGAAAATGTCAATGAGGCAGTAAAAGGTGCTGATTTTCTCTATACCGATGTATGGGTATCGATGGGTGAACCGGATTCAGTATGGGAAGAGCGTATTAAACTTTTATTACCTTACCAGGTTAATATGGAAGTGGTTAAAAAGAGTGGTAATCCAAAGGTAAAATTCCTTCATTGTCTGCCCGCTTTCCATAACCGGCATACTAAAGTAGGAGAGGAGATATTTCAGAAATTCGGCCTCGACGGGATGGAAGTCACTGAAGAGGTATTTGAATCTCATCATTCAATAGTCTTTGACGAGGCAGAAAACCGTCTGCATACTATTAAGGCAGTGATGGTTGCTACGCTATCCACTCCTTCACAAAGTAGTAAGTAATAGCAAAGGAAGCAGCAAGTTTCAGTCCGATGCCTGTAAGAAAACCTAACAGACTGCCGAATCCTGCTTTAAATGCATAACCTATATCATCCTTGAATATCATCTCCCCGACAAATGCACCGATAAATGGTCCTAATATTATACCCAACGGACCAAGGAAAATACCAATTATCAATCCAACAGTTGCACCCCTCGTTCCGTATTTGGTGCCTCCGAATCTTTTGGTTCCCCAAATGGGTACAATATAATCCAGAACAGTGACAACCACTGCAATGGCACCGAGGGTAATTAATGTAAGACTTGTAAATTGGCCGAACCTGGTCAGATGAAGTAAGATTAATCCAAGAAAACTGAAAGGAGGTCCGGGTAAAACAGGTACCAAACAACCTATTATTCCCAGGATCATAAGAAGTATTCCTATAATAAGGAGGATATAATCAGACATTTAAAAATATACTTAGAAATATGAATTTTAAAAAAGCCTTACTGCTTTTTCCCCAGATCATCAAACTCGACGTTTGTAAACTCCTCAGTGATAAGAGTGCTTTTTTCGTCCCTGGGTTCAATATCTGCTGAAAGTATGGGAACTGTTAATTCATCTTTGCCATTATCAATATATGTAACAGCACTTATTAATCCTTCTGTAAATTTTTCAAAATCTTCCTTGTAAAGAAAGATCTTATGTTTCTCGTAAAATACCTTCCCTTCTTTGCCTAAACGTTTCTTGCTCTCAGTAATAGTAAGATAATAATCATCCTTCCGTGTGGCTTTAACATCGAAAAAGTAAGTTCTTTTTCCTGCACGTACAACCTTGGTGAAAATTTCTTCCTTTATGTATTTTTCTTCATGCCCGTTTATGACTTCCTTTATTCCAGTTTCTTCTTCCATTTCTAAGTCAGTTAGTGTTAGGGTTTTGATTTGTATTGTCAAATGTAACAATTATTTTATCAAATCAAAAAAGGGCTTATTAATTTTGCCAAGTTGTTTTGAGGGTAAGGGAAAAAGAGTATTTTTGCAGCGGAAATTCGAGGTTCTTTATAAATGATAAGCAGAAGATTACTACGTATAAAAGCCTTAATGGCTCTATATGCTTTTAACCGCAGGGAGGATGAAAATCTTGCCCAGGCTGAGACAGAACTGATGTTCAGCATTAATAAGACTTTTGATCTCTATCACTATCTGCTGCTGCTTGTTCTTGAAGTTGTCGATATTGCCGGCGAGAAGATCGATCAGGCTCTCCAGAAGAGAATGCCCACACCTGAGGATCTGAATCCTCAAAGATGGTTTATAGATAACCATGTTATCGCCCAGCTGAGAAAAAATCTGGCATTTAAAAGCTATATTTCTTCTAAGAAGCTTTCATGGGTCAACTATTACCATATCCCCCGCCTTTTGTACAATAAGATGATTGTCTGGGAAGTATACGAGGAGTATATGAAGTCGGGAAACCATAATTATTTGTCTGATAAGAAGTTCATTATCAGACTTATCACAGATCTATTTTCAGGCTCAGAAGATCTTCAGTCAAATCTTGAAGAGCAAAGCATTTACTGGAATGACGATATGGAATATACATCGGCAATGGTTGAAAAGACTCTGAAAAAATTTAAAGTCGATTCAAGGGAAAATACACCACTGATGCCTTTGTTTAAAAACGAAGAGGATGAAGAATTTGTGAAAATCCTGTTCAGAAAAGCAATCCTGCATTCAAAAAAATGTTCTGAACTCATAGATAAAAATACAACCAACTGGGAGGTTGACCGCATTGCCCTCATGGACATCCTTGTGATGCAACTTGCAATAACTGAAATACTTGAGTTTCCGGAAATACCTGTTAAGGTTACGCTTAATGAATACATTGAAATTGCCAAATACTATTGTACTTCAAAAAGCAGTACCTTTGTCAACGGAATTCTTGATAATATCGTTAAAGAAATCCGTGAAGAGGGGCATCTTAATAAATTTGGCAGAGGGTTGATTGGCGAAGCATTAATAGATGAAAACTGATAACCCGTAATTTTAAAAGAATTATGAAAGGGATCGTATTAATATCTTTGGTTCTGATAGCAATAATGGCATCAAATTGTGGAAATGGCATTCGTAAGGATGCCGGTAAATCAGGATTGCAACCGGCTAATACTGGAATTGCTGAGTTATTTTTCAAGGAATATGAGCATAATTTCGGTAAAGTTACAGAGGGAGAGAAAGTTGGTCATATATTTTCATTTGAAAACAAAGGAACAGGTAATCTGGTAATAGCTTCTGCAACAACAAGCTGTGGGTGTACAGTTCCAAAATATGATACCAAACCTATTCCTCCCGGGGGGAAAGGAAATCTTGAGGTTGTTTTTGACACTTCAGGAAGAAACGGTATGCAGACAAAAACCATCACTGTGAAGTCAAATGCATCAATCGCTGTCGTTTTGTTAAAAATAACCGCAGAAGTAGAAACCAATAATAATTAATATGACTATCGGCAATCAA
>Ga0315273_10001880_pt1 | contig 24311 bp, 28 predicted proteins | sample YL17G02_0_MG_FD_205753 | JGI IMG/M metagenome (GOLD analysis project Ga0315273, IMG submission 205753) | Sediment microbial communities from Yellowstone Lake, YNP, Wyoming, USA - YL17G02_0 | ecosystem: Environmental > Aquatic > Freshwater > Lake > Sediment | place: USA: Wyoming | collected... | reverse complement strand
CCAATCAATTAAAGATCGGATTTTATTGTTTTACTCCGGTGTTAGCCGCATCGGTATGTTATATACCACTTTTTTTCTTTATAAACTTTTCGGTTATTTCTTTGACAGAAGTCTAACATTAGACGTCTGTCTAAGATTTTGTGGTTTTGGGCTTTTTCCCTGCACCGGTAAAGCGCAGGCAAACGATCGCCAGGTCATCGGGCTTGGTAACAAGAATAGAATCCGTGTCTTTTTTCTCTGTAACTTTGGCCATCCTTTTCACGACTTCGCCGCATACCTTACCTACAATCTGAACAGGGTCGTTAGCGCCTTTTATTATATCTCCAAGATCTTCGATTCCTGAGCTGTCACTAACCGCCTCGTCCTTGATTTTCACTTTCATGTTGTCCATGACAGCATCAGTTGCCAATAAGACAATTTCCCCGTTTTCCAGTTTACCCTGTTTTATCAGAATATTAAGGTCCCCCGGAAGGCCAAGGGCAGACGGAACGGCATTACGCATTGGAATGAAGCTGGATACTGGGGAACCTTCTCCGACAATCCTGGCAGGCGGGATTTCCAGGACGATTTTCCCGTCCTTATTAATGCTGTAGAAAGCGGAGTCCCCTACAGAGCCTGCGATGAACTTGCCGTTCTTCTGAACCACGACAACGACTGCCGTGGTGAAACCCGAAATGATATTGGAATGCCCTGTGACGAACGCCTCCTGGATTTCTTCCTGAGTTGGCGATTCTATGTTTTTCAGATAATTGAGCATTGCAAGCGCAGCAACTGAAGATGCCTGTTCTGCATCCGGTTCCCCGCTGACCCCGTCCAGAACAGCAAGCACGGCCTTATCCTCATCTGCGGAAATGAAAGCGGAATCCCCGCAGACATCATGGCCCTTCCGGACAATGTAAGCAATATCAGCAAAACCTTCTGAAAAATTGCCCTTTTCCTCATCCTTTATTTCAGTTCCAAGCAATTTCACTGTCTTCATAACATCACGGATTTGATAATTTTCATAGGAGCATCTGTCTTTATCCCTGTTTCGGAAAAGTGAGTCCTGAATGCCTTGAACCGTTTTTTCCTAAGGGATAGTAGGATATCTTCCATTTTTGGAACTTCACCGCGGCCAAAGAGCCTGCAGAGCTGGTGAACGTCGTAATAGAACGGAGGCATGCCGATCTCACCAAGCATTCGTGAGATGACTTTCTCCAATTCATTCACATCCGAATATTTCCTTTTGACATTTAATGCTGACATCCTTTTCAGCATTTTTCCATCATGCAGTTCTCCAAGCCAAAGGGGACCGGCAAACGCAGTTTGCTTTTTGCATGAAGGGCAGGTACCTATTGGGAATTGCGAGCAGGACCGAAAACCACAATATTTGCAGAAATTGATGTACCCCAGCGAGTGGAGGGATTTGTCCGCCTCATCAGCGCTGCGAGTGACTTTGACGATTGTTTTCAGGTAGTGCTGTTTTGAAATCGAAACAAGATGTTCAATGCCCAAATTGAACTCTGCCGCAGTTTCAGCAACCTTTTTTATCAAAATACGCAGGCCAGTCTCGTGCGTGAACTCATTGTTTAGGGGAACGCTATGATAGTTTTTCATGCACGCCTTTGTCTTTCCTCCGCAGAGAACCGCGACGTCAGTTGCGGTAACAGAAAGATAAGCATGCTTAAGCGGGTTGAAAACGCGGAATGCATCGTAAAGGTAAGGTGCAGGTGTTCCAAAAGGGTCTATTTCCAGAAAATCAGCCGAGATATCGAAAACGAGGTGTGAGAAGTTTCCGTGGATTGCCTGGAATTTGATTTTGTTCGTTTTTGCATTTTTCTTCGCAGCGTTTATTGCCTTCCTGTCTATATCTATGAATATTGCCTTTGATACATTCCTGTTTTCCTTAGCGTAACGGATTCCCCGGATCCCTGACGCGGTGAACGCATCGCAGACAACCATGCCTTTTTGTTCTATTGCACCGAGTGCAAGCGAGGCGAACGAGCGGCAGAACCTCATCTGGGGGTTGTAGAATACGGATTTGGGAACTGTGAATTCTATTTTCTCCTCGTTCATGACTTATCCACCGTAATAAACTCTCTTAAAGCTGATGTGGCGTAGGAACCGGACTGCAGGCTAAAGCGGAAGGTGTCGCCATGGAAACCGAAATCCTTAAGCAAAGCGAACGCTGTCCTGAACGTTCCTTTGGAGCTTATTTCAGGAATTTCCTTTATTCTAAAGTCGTCTTTCTTAATTTCAAGCGATTCGAGAATTTCCTTTTCGCGAGAGTTTGGATTGGAGTTGTATCCGATTATCTTCATGCAGAGCCAGCCATCCACATCGATTTTTTCAACATCAGGATAGCCGAAGTCGTTCTGCCCACAGAGGAATTCTCCTTCTTCCATAAGCACTTCTCCTTCGCGGATCCTGTTGGAAAGAAGATCATTGAAGATATGGGACTGGAAGGCATGCACGAAAAGCAAAAGCAGCTGCCTTGGCAGTCTTAGGAAGGCTCCGATGAAATCCGAGGGCGTATCAGAGAGATGTGCGATCATCATGCGCTCGAGTTTCAGGTTTGAGGGGAAGGACCTGAGTGCAGTTTTGAAATCGCGCGTTGCATTCAGCTCCTTTCTAGCTGCTATCGACTCTTCGTTTTCCTCCCCTTCTACCCTGCAGATAAAATCCAAAGCAGCTGCTTCGAAGTCCCCCCTGATTATTTTCTCTCCAATAAGATGGGTGTTCTTCCTGCTCGAGCCGAACCTCTGCTCTCCGAAATAGTTAGGGAATCTTCCTTCAAGCTCTTTGTGAATAAATGTAACTTTTTCTTCTGCTCCATCACTTGCCCCATTTATCTTAATGGCGAATCTGTTTCCTGCGAGCGAACCGAGCCTCACCTTGTCTTTCGCAAGCCAGGCGCCGTTTATCTTTATGTCCCTTATGTTCAAGTGCATAAGGTCTTCTTTATTTACCCTAAATCCTGATGCCAGCTGGGTGGTAATTGCACATTTGTCCTTGCTTCCTGCAAAACTGAAATTCCGGTGGCTCGTCCGGACTCTTTTTGCGATCTCCTTTAATGCAAGCGTAGTTGACCAGTTGCGCTTTTCCAGAACAAAGTGAACGAACTTTCCAAACTCATCCGGCTTTTCAATTTTTTTCCCTAGTTCGAGGACTGTTCCATTCTCTGCTATTTCCTCAACAAGAAAATCCTCAGGCTGGGACTTTAGCGTTCCGCCAATGCCAGCTGTCCTGGAAAGAAAAGAATGCATAAGGAGATATACGCAACCGGGTTTTAAATATCCTCGAACAGGCTAAGGTTCAGAGGGAGTGATTCCGCTTGATGGATGCGACAGGAAGAACTGGGCGAAGATGAGCGATGACCAGATTATCCAATATGCACAATCCTTTATTAAAGAAAAAAGAATAGCTGGGAGATGGGAATTATCGAAAGCTGACCCTGGGCTTTATGTAATTCTTAACTTACGAAATCTCCTCTCCATCGTCTTCTCTGATATCGAAAAAACAAGGCGCCAATCGCTCGAGCGCGAACTCCTCTCCGGCCTGCTCCGCGCTCCGGAAGCAATGGAGAAATTCGGTGAGGGGAAATGAAACAAAGACAGGTCAGGACTCAATAAAAGCTAAAATTGCCGAAAAACCGGTAACTTTTTAAATATAATTGCTGATATTTCAGCATGATAGACTTAGGAAAAATAAAAGAGGTTGCTTTCGGCCTGGCAAAAGGCATAGAAGCACTGAATAAGAGATACTTTCTGAAAGAGGTCCGAATAGGCCGCGAACCGCGCATCAAGGTTCTGAGGGGTTTTAGGGGCGTTGGCAAAACCACATCCCTGCTACAGATAATGGGCGACAAGGCGATGTACTTCTCCATGGACCATCCAGCAGTTGCAGAATATTCGCTTTACGAATTAGGAGATTCATTCGTTAAAGCAGGATATAATCTCCTTCTGGTAGACGAAATCCATTACTACGAAAACTGGAAAACGGATGCTAAGGCACTTTACGATGAATTCCCGCATCTCACCATGGTGCTTTCCGGCAGCGCTCCGCTTGCCTTCGAACCTGAGCGAAGATACGAAATAATAGACGTCGATCCGCTTTCATTGATGGAATTCGTGCATCTTGCCGGAAAGGAGATCGAAAGCACCGAGAGCTGGAAGGACCAGGATGAAACCCTGCGCTTCCTCGCGTCCAACAGCTGGCTCTATGAATATTATGGCAATTACATGGCAGGAGGGGCATTTCCGACTTATTTTTCCTATAAGGAAAAGACATTACCAAGCGTGTATGGAAGCATAAGAAAATCAGTGAAGGAAGATGCCCCGTTTTTTGCAAAGGTGGATGGAGAGACGATCCGCGGGATGGAGCGCCTCCTTCTTTTCCTTGGTTCTGCGCACCTGGGGGAGTTTAGCCTCCATAGCCTTTCCAATACCCTTGGGCTTAGCAGGCATAAGACCTACGAAGCAGTTAATCTGCTTGAAACCATGAAGATCCTCCGCCTTGTCCGGCCGGGTGGAGAGGGAGCGAAACTTGTGCGAGGGGATCCCAAGCTTATGTTTTATCATCCTGTGCTAAGGGCTGCTGTCTGCGATGCGATCGGTGTCGAACCCAATCTGGGCGCATTGCGGGAAGAGCTTGCTGTTTTCTCATTTTGCGGAAGAGGATGGAAAGTCAGCACGATAAAGGGATTAAAAAAGAATCCGGATTATCTGATTGAGAAGGGAAAGGAGAGGTTTATTGTTGAGGTAGGGGGACCGTCCAAAACACGTTCCCAGCTAAAGGGATTTAGTGAAAAAACGCTGATTATAGACGACAAGCAGCTCATTACACTTGCGCTGTTTTGAAAATTGCTGAAAAATAGGCAATTTATTGGTAAAAATTGCTTAAAAAACGACAACTTTCATCTAATCATTTCCATTCTGAATTGTTAAACCGCATTCGTATATTGATTAGAACGTTTAAAAGTGTTGTATTCAAAAGTAATTCAAGTACAGGGAGAAGATGAGGCAGAGACAGGTCAAGACGCAGGACGCGAAACTGAAAACTGACTTCCTAACCCCCATTAGCTAACCAACATTAGTATTATAAATAGCGGCGTAGCAATAAGAATATGCAGCCACTGGAAATTAAAAGAAAGGAATCGGAAGAAATCAGAAAGATCCATGGATGGATGATACTGTTCGGAAGAAGAAAAGTTGGTAAAACATATCTTCTGAAGCATTTTCTGAAATATGATGCATATCTTCTAGTACGGAGGGATGGGACAGTGATAACCGAAAACATCCCAGAGGAACGGATTGAAGACCTGAACCTTTTGAATCGCATTGTCAAAGACCTACTTGCGAAAGGAAAAACCGTAGTTATAGATGAATATCAAAGGCTTCCGCATTCGTTTTTTGATGAACTTTCAACCAGCCACCCAAAAGGGAAGATAATCCTCTCCGGGTCGGTTGTGAGCACCATCCACAAATTCTTTGGAACTGGTTCCCCATTGCTTGGGATGCTTGCAGAGTACAAGCTCGGACTTCTTGCTCCGGATGATGCCCTAAGACAACTGAAAGGTTTGAAAGAGCATTCAATAGAATATGCTGCATTTATCAGGGATCCGTGGCTGGTCCCGAATTTTTCATACACGGAAATAACCGAAGATCTTTATTACGCAGTCACAAGATTCAAGAACGCAGTTCCAAGGCTTATTGGAGAAACATTCCAGGAAGAAAATAGGGAACTGACAAAGACATACGAAGCGATTATACGCGAAGTCGGTGCAGGTTACAGAAGATCAGCAGAAATCGCCCATATTCTGAGCAATAAAAAAATAATCAAGAAGGATGATGCGAGGCTTATCCACCCATTTTTGAAAAATCTGGTTGCAATGGACCTGTTCGAAGAAGTCCCAGTATTTTTAGGCAGGGGTTATCATTATCGGATAAAATCCCCGATCATCGAATTATTTTATTACCTTGCAGACCGCCATAATATCGAAGAGCGGGAAGCACCTTTTTCGGAAGTGAAGGAAAACGTACAGAAAATCAGGAATTTTGCAGTTCAGAATTTTGTTGGTGATTTTTTTGCTGATGGGCTGGAAGGAAACAAAGAAATCTCAATTATTCCTGAAATAGATTTTATAATCACGAAAGGAAGGAAAAGAGATCCGGTTCTGGCTGGAGAAGTAAAATGGGGCAGCTGGAAAAAAGATGACGTGATTGCATTTTCCGAAAAGGTTAAGCAATTAAAATGCAGAAAGGTGTTTTTTGTTAAAGAAAAAATGCCAATTGAAGTTCCTGGGATTGAAATTCTCGACTGGAAAGATTTACTAACTATCATTAGCTAACCGTGGTTAGTAAAATGTTATAAATCCATAAATTCGCTCATTTATAAACACATTCATAAGTGTTATTAAACATAGTCATATGTATGAAAGACGATGACTCAGGAGTAACAATTGACCGCTTCGAAGCGCATCCAAAAACGAACCAATCCGAAATCCTCTCCGGCCTTCGTCTTGCTCCGGAAGCTATGGAGAAATTCGGCGAAAGAAAGCAGTGACGAACGAGATTATTTCATATCCCGAGAAGACGCCTTATGACCGATCGAACACTATGTCTCCCTTAGACGAGATCTCCAAAGAATGGCATTAGAGAACGACGTTATACGAACTAAAGAGAATATAGTTGTTCGAAACAGTCCGACGAAAACCATTTAACCGCTATCTTCGAAGACTTAGCATGGCGACTGAGGTAACCGTGGAAAAGGAATCTGGCGAGCGGGAACCGTTCAATGCAAAAAAAGTGGCGGACGCGCTGAAAAGAGCCGGCCTCACCGACAAATCGATAAAAGAAGCTATCACTGAGCTCGAGCCGAGGCTGTACGAAGGAATCCCCACTAAAGAGATATACTCCGTGCTGTTCAGGATAATAGAGAAAACAAGGCCTGAGGCGAGCCATAAATACAACCTTAAACGCGCCCTGGTCGAGCTTGGCCCTGCTGGATATGAGTTTGAGGATTTCACCTCAAGGCTGCTGAATTTGGAAGGCTATAAAACCGAAGTCAGGCAGATGCTGGAGGGTAAGTGCGTATCGCACGAGATTGACGTGGTTGCTGAAAAGGGCAAGGACTCTTATATGGTCGAGTGCAAGTTCCACAACTCGGGCGGAATAAAGTGCAGGATACAGGTGGCGCTCTACGCATACGCGCGATTCCTCGACCTTGTTGAAGGAGCTAAGCTTGGGAAGTGCAAAAAATTCACAAAGCCCTATCTTGTCTGCAACACGAAGTTTTCAGGTGATGTCATTGATTATGCGACCTGCATGGGAATCCCTCTTCTTGGATGGCACTATCCTTTCGAGCGCGGGCTTGAGCGGATGATAGAGGATTTGAAATGCTGGCCAGTCACAGTTATACCAATGACCAGAAATGTTGCTGTGAAACTATTCGAGAAGAAAATAATCGTTGTGTCCGACCTTCCTGAGAGCGCTTCCAAACTAGTTGACCTGACGGGGATTTCGTTTCCAACTGCAAAAACAATAATAGAAAAGGCGGAATACGCGAGATAAGTTCGAAACATCCGCTGGAATCCGTCAATCGACACTGATTTAAAAGTTACTATTTATAGTATTATAGGTGAATTCGTGCAAGAAAAACATTTTCCAAGGACAATCAAGATTCTTATGGCAGGAGCACTTGTCCTGAAACTTTCGGGCTGCATGCAGCCTCCTGAGCCGGTCCGCACAATCTCAACGCCTACCGGGATGCAGCAGGCGCCAAAGGACAGGCAGCCAGCATCTGCGCCTCGGTCGCCGACAGGGCCGGTCACGGCAACCTGGACACGTTCCTGTCCCACGATAAGCTGGACAACTTCTGGTGTCACGGAACGTTGGCAACGCTCCTGTGGCGGGGCGCCTCAGACACAGAATGCGCCTGCCACGCAACAGGAAGAGCCACAAGTAGGCAGTAACGAAACGTCCGAAGGCGGAATCGGGGACTTCGAGGCCTGTAGAATACCTCGACCATCGATCTTGTATTCGGTTAACGCGGTGCGGGTGGATCGGTGGTTTAATCAGAGGGAGATTAAGCTTCCAAAAGAAGTGAAAGAACTCGTCAAGCTGCTCGGGACACTGGATGCAGAGGTGCGCAGGGCGATCGCGTACGACCTGAGCGTGTACGGGGATGTGCAGGCTGTAGATGCGCTAACAGGATTGCTTGCAAAAGACACTGATCCCAAAGTACGGGCTGAGGCCTTTGATTCACTTTGGGATATCATGCGTTGTTCAGGGGACAAATTAGATGGGAAGAAACTCCTTAAAATCGTCGATTTGCTTTTCATGGCGCTAACTGACAGAGAAGAATCCGTGCGCAAGATAGCCGAAGATTATTTTCTTATACACAATTGGCGCGTGGGACTGTTGGCAGGCGTTGCCATCAGGACAAAGAAAACCCGCCTTTTGGCTGATGCCATGGCGAGGCAGCTCACACCCACCAACAACAAGGTGAGGCGCGCAGCAGTAGAAGTGCTCGGAGGCCTAGGTAGGGAAGCGTTGCCTGTGCTTCGCAAAGTGAGCAAGAACGACTCGGACAAGACTGTCAGGGATGCAGCGAGAAACGCGATTAAGGAAATATTGCACCTGGCGGAAGAGCCACCATACTAAGGATAAGGCGGAATACGCGAGATAAAATCGAAACATCCGCTCGAATCCGTCAATCGACACTGATTTAAAAGTTACGATTTATAGTATAATAGGTGAATTCGTGAAAGAAAAACATTTTCCAAGGACAATCAAGATTCTTATGGCAGGAGCGCTTGCCCTGAAACTTTCGGGTTGCATGCAGCCTCCTGAGCCAGTCCGCACTGCTACGACGCCGGTTATCGTGAAGCAGCCAGCCGATAAGCAGACAGCACCTGCGCCCAGGCTGTTGAAAGGGCCCATTACGATGACCTGGAAAAGTTCCTGCCCCACGATTTCATATACTGGTTCCCGTTATGGAGTTCCGCTGCAGCAAAATGCACCAGCTTTGCAACAGGCTGAGCCACTTGCCATGGACAGTACAGTACAGGCTAAAGATGTCAAGTACGATGTAAATTCGCTAGCCGAGTTGCTCGCAAAAGACACAAATCCCAAAGTGCGCGGGTGGGCGGCCGAGCGACTGTGGGAAATGGCAGGCGAGGCTGGCCGCAAAGACGAGAAAACGTTAATTAAAATCGTTGAGTGGCTTCTCAGTGCGCTTGATGACAAAAATGAATCCGTGCGCAAGAAAGCAGACGAATCCCTGTCTGAGTATTCTGTCAGGCATCTGATAAATTTCGGGGATATCAAAAACGCCCACACCCTGCTGGCCAATGAAATGATTAAAGCCCTCAGTTCGCCAAGCAGCAGGGTACGGCGTGTTGCTGCCAGAATGCTCGGAGAGCTTTTTGACAGGAATGCATTGAGCGGGATGGCGGAATTGGGCATGGACAAGGAGGCCGGAATGCTAAGGGATTTAGCAGCTAGGAATGTGCTTCCCAGGCTTAAAAAAATCAAGGTCAGCGATCCAGACAAGCGTGTCAGGGCCGCGGCTGCAGAGGCGATTACAAGCATACTGTATTGGCATCTTCCAGAGGTGCCTGGAACCGGGGGACCTGCGGAGAGATAAATTCAGGCTGAGTCGCACTTCTTGGCTTCATCCCTGGTCTCATAAACAGTGCCGCACCTTCCACAAGCCCATCCTTCAATTGGAATGGAATTCCCATGGCAGGCGTTCGCCTCCCCTTCATCGGAATAGACCTCTCCGCATTCGGAGCATTTGTACGCAGTCACTTCTTCTTCGTCCATGCGATCACTTCGATTAAAATCTTGGAAAGAGGTTAATAAGGATTGCGCCTGCTCACTTTTCTTTTTTCTCTGGAGGCATCAGAAGATCGATTGGCGGAGAGTCTGCAAGAACTTTCTCTGATTCCATATAGCCAGGTATTTTCGAAGCGAGAATTGCTCGGGCAGTGAAAGAATGAATCTTCCCAGATTTTAGCAGTTTCCGGGAATGATTTGGCTTTACAACTAACGAGGCAAGAATTTCTTCGGCTTTTTCGGAAACAAGAACGCCACTATTTAAAATACGAAATATTTTCGATTCACCGATTTTGTGTTGCTCATACGCACCTGCAATCAATGATGCAAGTTTTTCCTGAGACCTTCCACTAGTAATTTTTCCATTGATAAGATGGGCAGATACAACTTCTTCCAGCTCTTCGATTTCTTGACGCAGTTTGTTTTTCTTGAATTTTTCTATGACTAAATACCCAAGACTAATAATTCCCTGTATCAGGAATGTCACGCCCAAACCACCAATAGTTGTACCTAGAAAAAAACCAGTCGCTATCGAAAGTATAGGCCAATTAACACCGTATAAGGAGAAGAAAACTGCTGACCCACATACACCACCAGATAAGCTTGCCCCGCCCATAACAATCCTTACTCCTATGTTACCAGGGTCCCAGTCCTTATCTAAAACGATTAATGAGTTCTTGGCCTTGTATTTCTCAGATAATGATTCAGCTATCTCAAGCTCTTCGATAGGCGCTCGTTTCTCTATCGCCAAACCAAGAAGAGTCGTTCTCATCTCACTTGCGCTACAAAATCTATTTTTACCAGGGGCCTGAAGACTACCTTCGAGCACAACCCTCAAGCGTCCTGTGACGCTTTCTGGGATATTGAACGAGGCATCATCGATATGATAGATGTCATCTGCGTCAAGATTAGTTTTCAAGAAAAGAATTGTGGCACCCACTGAAAAAAGATCTGATGAGGGACATGGATTGGAAATAGATTCAGGAGCCCCGAAACCAGGGGTATAGATATGGGTAGTCATTCTTGTATTTGGATCTTTTCTGTTTGGTGCTTCTGAAATCGCGCCCAAGTCGATTAATTTCACATTCGTTAATTGTCCGTTTTCAGTCTTGACGATTATGTTTGCGGGTTTGATGTCCCTGTGGATTATCGGAGGATTTTTGGAATGCAGATACTCCAGCGCAGCGAGGACTTTTTCCGCAATAAGGACAATCTCTTCATCCGTAAACCGTTTTCCTTCCAATATCATCTCACTCAGGGACTTTCCATGAGCCCATTCGCGGACGAGGAAATAAGCTCCGGTTTCTTTGTCTTCGAAAGCTTCGTGATAGGAAGTGAGGTATTGATGTGAAAGACTAATACCTGCCCTGAATTCCCTTTTCACCAGATCCAAAGGCTTGAATCCCTTGCTTTTCCCTTTTTGCTCATTTTGTGCGATACAATGGCCTAGATTAACTTCCTTGATTGCGACAATTGCATTTGTAGAGCTATCGATAGCCTTGTATATCGTTGAATTCTCTCCTTCTTTTTTGTCGGTTATGCGGTATCTGTCGAAGAGGATATCGCCGACGTTGCATACCCTGATTATCCGATCAGATGGTAAAAGGCCGGCTTTCTGTATACCAAATGCAGGTAAATCTCGTGGTCCAGTTTTATCTGATTGTTTTTGCGAGCTCATTCAGGCACCTAAGTTTGATTCCACTAGTACACATATATTCACATGATGTTTTAAATCGTGCTGCCCGCATAAAAAACATTCTTAAATATTCCGAAACATATGAACGTCCCGGTGATCCCATGCCAGCCTGTCCATCATGCCATATATACAAAGGAATGTTCTCAGATATGAAAAGGAGCAAGGAAGGAGTATATGTCTGTCCTGCTAGTCCTGCCCACAAGTTCAGGAGGGACAAGGACGGAAACTTTCATACTGTAGTCTGAATTTTTTTATTTCTCTATTCCCGCAGAAATAGATTTTCCCGCGGAAATCCCCTGTCCTGCAAATTCTTTATATACTCAGTAAAACCCAGCCTAATTCATCAACAATTTGGGCGGATTTGCCCGAAAGAAAAACCTTGGGGCTCGAACGAGCCCTTTATGGTCACTGGGTGAGCAACATGGAAAAAAAGAATTCGGCTGCAAAGGAAATGGATTCGCTAATGGGTTACCGGAGCGCGCTTTTAGGCGACGACCAGAAGATTTTCGATAAGCTGGTTGAGTACGCGAAAAGCCATGTCAAGGCATGCGCACAGGCTGACCTGAACCTTTTCAACTCCATGCTTCTGGCAATGGTCCTGGAACAGCAAAAAAGGATCGAAACGCTGAGCGCTGAAAGAGGCGATCCGAAAGTACGCTATCCCATCGAAACCGAGTCAAAATCCCAGGAAATCGACCTTAATTCGGTATTCAATCGCACCGAGGTTAAGGAGCAGCCTCCCTGGGTATTATGCTGATTTTTCTAACCCCACTCTTCGCGGGGCAGGGACTGTTCTAGAGGTGGGGACGGTTCCTGCTCATTTTTTTTACTGTTTTTCTGTTATCAAAAAGGTATAAAAATATGCGATGCCTAATCACTTCATGGCAGTCAGAAAAGATCCAGCTGAAATAGCGAAAAGAATGGCTGAACAAAGGGAAACGAAAGCGGCCAGGCAAAAAGAATTGGTTTTTTCCAGGCAGCTGGATATCGAGAACATAGACAAAGGATTGGCAAGGACAGCTGATGGATCCAGAAAAATAGACTTGAAAATAATACAGCATGGGGAATGGAAGCTTAGGATCGGCCTAAAGAGAGAAACTGCAAAGAAAATGGGCATGGATTTCCATGAGGGCGATCCAATACCAAGGGAAACTACATGGATTGATACTGACGTCTACCACGCCGTTAGGCTTTTTGGACATATCGAAGAGGGCCACGAAGTGGAAAGGAAGAGAATATTCGATCTGCTCAAGCAGGTTGATGATTTTCATTCCAGGCTTTACACGCACGGAGACATTTTACCGGAAAAAGAGCTTAACGAGATACTTGGAATTGTGCAGGAAGTCATAGAGATAGTATCGAAAAAGGAGGCAGGATATAAGATCCTGGCCGAATGGAAGCTGGAGACAGTTCCAAACCTTATAATCGATGCAATCAAAGAGAATCACCCTTTCAAAAAAAGGAACAGAATATCGAACGTATGTAGCGCTCTGATGGCATTTAAAGAGCGTTATGGCAGCTGGAGAGTAAGGCAGACTTATGGCATTGACAACCATGATTTACTCAGGCAAAACGTCGTAAGGCAGATTAGAAATGAAAGAATGAAGGAAACTCTTAGAGACCTGGCCCGGAAGCTCGAAGGGCTGAGCGGAATAGCGGTCGGTCCCACTCTGGTTATAGATTGGGATATAATCACAAAGCTCAGGAATGAGGCTAGCGACAACGTGACTGTGGGTAGAGGTAAACCCGACACATCCCTTGAGATTATTGCTGATTGCGGCTTACAAATTAAGGCAGAATGGCTGAAAAAAGAGCTGAGAGAAGTTTACAGATCTATTTTGCGTGGAAGGAGGGAGCATCCTATAGGGTGGCGCGGGAGGGCGAGAAATAAGCTGGAGGAATTCGCCAGGCATCTTGGGCAGAGGAACACGTTTTACATTCTGGCTGAATTGAATGAAACTGGAGAACCAGTCATGATCAGCGTTATTAGGCATATTGAGAAGGGGAATACACTGTTGATGAAAGGGGATGAAGAGGAGAATTTCGGAAAGAAAAAAATGTTCTTCAGGGAAGCTGGCCGCGAATTCAGGAAGGCTGGGAACGCGATCCCCGTACAATGATCAGTGCATTATGATCATGGTCTGGGTTTTCGACACGCCTTCAAGCAGCTGGAGTTTGCTGAGAAGGAGCCTGTCAAGCTCTTCAATATCTTTCACCCTAACGAGCGCGATGAGATCCGTCACCCCAGTCACTATGTCAACAGCTTCCACGCCATGCAACTTTCTGATCTCTTCCGCTAGCGTGTATTGGGATTTGTGCCTCTCTTTCAGGTATTTGAGATCTGCAGAAATCAGAATGTATGCGCCAAGCTTCTTGCCAAGCTTTTTTTCATCAACATCAACAGTGTAGCCGCGTATGACGCCGAGCTCTTTCAGCTTTTTCAGCCTGCTGTGGATCGTGGTTGGGGCGAGCAGCGTCTTCTTCGCTATCTGCCTCACTGTATAATCACCGTGCTTTTTCAGGACATCGATTATCGCCAGGTCTTTTTCGTCTATTTCGTCTTTCATATTAGAACAAATGTTCCGAAATACTTAAAAACTTTACTAATTGTTGAACATTTTATCCGAATTTTCAGGACAAACTATATATACCAATTCCGCAGCCGTACTTACAGGTGATTTTCATGAAGAAGACCATAGACCATATAACAAGGCCTGAATTGAAGGATATTTTAAAGGTGCAGAGCGCGCTGCTAAAGTCGCTGCATGATTTCATGTGGAAAGAGGAAATCATGGAGCTCATGCCCGTGATGCTCTCTCCTTTTACAGACCCGCTCGCGCATGGGGTCTATGAAGGAGCGCTCGAATACGAAGGCCAGAAGCTTCAGCTTACAAAAAGTATGATACTGCACAAACAGCTTTGCATGATGCGGGATGACCTGAAAGGGATTTATATAGTATCGCCGAACATCAGGCTTGAGTACGGTCCGACTGGTGAAAGCGGAAGGCACCTCATTGAATTCAGCCAGGTCGATATTGAGCTTCGGGGCGCGGACTATAAGGCCTTCATGAACCTGACCGAGCGCATGTACGGCCACATGCTCGGATTCACTATGGAGGAATGTTCTGATTCGCTCCAGAGGCTTGGAAGGAGTATGGCAATTCCTTCAACACCATTCAAGGTTTACGATAAGCCTGAGCTGGAAGATAAGTACGGTAAGGAATGGGAGCGTATAATGTCTGAAAAAGAGGTGCAACCATTCTGGGTGATGGACCACTACCGCGAGTTCTATGACAAGCAGGATCCTGAATCCGGAAAGCACGTGAACTACGATCTCGTGTACCCTGAGGGATTCGGTGAAGGCCTTTCAGGGGCTGAACGGGAGACTGAGTATGAAGTCATAGTAAAGAAAATGGCAGAGAGAAAAACAGATCCAAAAAGCTATGACACGTATCTTGAGATCGCAAAGACCGGGCTGCTAAAGCCGACAGCTGGCGGCGGTTTCGGTGTGGAACGTTTGGTACGATACGTAACTGGAAAGCGCCACATCCGTGATGTCTGTGTATTCCCAAGGGTTCCAGGAGAAAGGATTATGGTCTGAATCAGACATCCACTTCGCAGAGGATTATTACTCCTTTTAGCGCAGGGTCGAGCATTTCGTGGGAAGAACTAAACTTAGCCCGAACCTGGACTTTTGAGCCGGGCTTCACTCCCCGCTCACGCAAATCCCTTGCAAGCGTCTCGTAGAATGAGGGAATGATAGTATCATCAGCTATAGCGCGCACGAGCTTGAGTGGAACTTTCGAATCAAGCTTCAGTGGCTTGAGCATACGCTTGCCGCCTTTCTCGATAACCAGATAAAATACTAAGTCTACCCTTTCGCTGGCGAGGCTCCGGTCAAGATTCCTGCGTGAAATCATGAAATTTATTTGGATGAAAGGATTTATGATAATTAGGGATTGCGCAAGAATCACATTTATTTCATGAACTCGACAAGAGTCCCTTTTGAGGTCTTAGGTTCTACCACATCAGGAGAATCAAGTTTGGAGCTGTTGATCCTGGACGTCAGCTCATACATCTTCATCTTTTCTGATAGGTACGGCTTAAGGGATTCCTTCGCCTCTTCTGCACCCATACCCAGCCATTCCTGTTCGATCCCATTTTGCAATATAACTGGCATCCTGTTGTGTACTTTGGAGACGAGTTCGTTGGATTCAGTAGTTATCATACAGCATGTCCTGGTATCCCCTTCCTGCGCATAGATCCCAGCGAATGCGAATATTTCATTCCTTTTCAGTGCCACCTTGAAAGGCCGCTTCTCAGGGTGTTTCCATTCGTAGAAAGAGTCGGCAATCATGAGGCAGCGCCTCGCTTCGAAATCCTTCTTAAAAGACGGTTTCTTGTCTATGGATTCTGCCCTGGCGTTGAATAGAAAATGCTCTGCCCCGGTTTTCTCCAGCCAATGTGCGCTCAGTCCCCATTTCGCTTCTGAAAGGGAGGATTTTCTGTCATTGAATATCACGGGTACATTCTGTGTAGGAGAGATATTGTATCTTGGCTTGATTTCATGGGGAATGTTCTCAAGAACGAAGCGCTCCTTGATCATCTTGAAGTTTGTTGTAGTAAAGGCATAGCGCAGACACATAGAAAGTATTTCTTAGGCAAGAAATAAAGGTTTATTGAAGAACTTCTGAAAAAGGCGGTCAGTTCTTCTTAGATAACAGTGGGGGGCTTTTTGCCGGAGGCAAGGCAAGAGGCTGTTTTTTTGCAAGGTCAAATATCCTTTGGGCTATCATACGCCTAACCTTATGCGTCTTATCGATCTCCCAATGATCCTCTTTCCTTGGTTCCCTGTAATCAGGATGCATGACAGCGCGGATTAAGAAGAAATAGGCGATCCTCACTTGAGAAATAATATTTTCAATATTCTGCTTCACATGTCTGCTAGTGGCAATCTTAAGTTTCTTTTCAAGATTATCATGAAGCCTGTCGTATGCATTTTTTATCTCATCCAGTGACGCGTCTGGCTTGACACCAAGAAGCCTGCGATAGCTATCTAGGTCTTCACCCACAACCATCCCTAGTATATTATGGCGACAAGTTATTATAAGGGTTGCGAAAAAGGAGATTACCAGTCCCCTCGGCTTCTCGCCAGCTTGGGTAATTTAGTCCGCTCATCGAAGCCTCGGATCATCCGCTTTCTTTATCAGAAGCAAGTTATTTATTCCCTTAGCATGTTTTTTTAACGTGAATCAATGGCGAAAATAGACGTACGCGCATACATTATCGATACCGTAGTCGTATTGATAGGGTTCGGGATCTGCATATACGCTGCCGTGAACTTTTTCCTGACCTACGACACCACAAACCTGCTCATCTTCCTCGTAGGATTGATCGTTGTCTCTTACGGTTTTGGGAGAAGATTCAGGAACTTCTGGGAGTGAGGCCGAACAAACAAAATTAGGGCCATGCAGCCGGCACTGCGGTGCCGTCAACGGGCCATCGCTTGGCGCTCTGGCGCCAAGTCTGGCCCAAAGTCCTGAGGCATAACTCAAGACTCGAAACTCAAAACAAACGACTTTGGGCCACGGCCGAGATTCGAACTCGGTCCTAGGGCTTTCAGCGAAGTTTTGACTCAGGGCTTTTTCCAGGGTTTTTGCCCTTAGAGAAGTTCAAGTCAAAAAGCCTCCACAGGCCCCCATGCTAGCCATTGACACTACCGTGGCCATGAATATAATAAATCACCAGAGTAACTGAGAACTCATGTGGTTTCCAGTTTTGAGTCGCACTTGTTCGACGATTCGAACAAGGCGCACATTGTTCGGAGCGCCGAACAATGTTGTTTCAGTCTCGAATCAACGAAACTGTAGACCGAAAACCGGAAACTGATCTGGCCGCGGGCATTGGTGCAAAAACACCAATCCAACCGTGGCCATGAAGATAATCATGGACAGCCAAAATCGGAGCACCGATTTTGCAATGACCATGCAGAGATAACTTTTGCCGTTCTTCATTTTTTAATTCTATCAGTTTCAGGGAGCGCCGAAAACCTTGAGCAGCCACATGAAAATCAGGCCTAAAAATGTTATGACCAGGCTCACTATTTTTTCCCTGCCCCCAACCTTGTGCATGTCCGGAATGAGATCCGAAGCGGCGATGTAGAGGAACCCGCCTGCAGCGAATGCCAGAAGGAATGGGGTAGTTGCCTGGACAAAGGAAGAGAGAAAATAACCAGTCACACCACCAATTATTACAGTGAACTGTGCAATGTAGCTATACACGAGCGCGTTTCTCTTGTTCAGGCCGCCGTGAATAAGCACGCCGAATATTCCCAGCTCCTGCGGGAACTCATGTGCAAATATCACGATCGTTGTAACAATACCGAACGGAATGCTCACAAGATAGCTGACACTCAAGACCAGTCCGTCAATGAAATTATGCACCGCATCTCCCACAACCATAAGGTAAGAATAGGGATGGATGTCGCACTCATCGCAGCTATGCCAGTGGAAATATGATTCGATCAAAAAGAACAAAATAAAACCGATCAGCGCAAAAAGGAAAAGTGACTGCGGCGCAAGGCCTTCCGCTGCCTCCGGCAGAAGGTGGAAGAACGCTCCGCCAAGCAGGCTTCCGATCGCGAACGCTGTAAGTATGTGCGTAGCTTTCTTCAGTTCTTTATCGCGCATCCAGAGCGAGAAAACACCTGCAAAACCAAGCAAACTGACAAAGAATGTAGATATCAGTATCCAGAAAAAAATATCCATGGAAAATAGTAAAGCCAGGAAACTTAATAAGACTTGGTTTCTCAGAGCGACTGAAGCAGCGCCCTTCCATCTCCGCAGAAGAATTCAATTTCTTTTGCTCCTGACTGGATGATATATTCACGAAGCTCATGAAAATCAGCATGGTCGCTCAGGGGAAATGCCGCATTCGTATCATATCTCTGCGTCAAGGCCCAGCCACTGACTGAAGCGCAGAGCGTTTTCTTTCCAAACGCATCGCTCAGCTTATTCGCAAAATAGCGCTTTGCATGGCGCATGGGAACAATGGCTACGAATCTCCTGTTCATGACTTCTTCGGCCTCATCGCTTCCTATCACGAGCCGGTCGAGCTTTACGCCAAACCGTTGGTAAACAGAACAGTTTTCTTCAGTGGTTTCTGTTACTATTGGTGCAATCCCACATCTTTCATTCAGGATTTTCACCATCTCCTGCGCCTTTCCTATCTCGTAGCAGCCGAAGAGGATGTTGCAATCATCATGGGATTTAATGAATGAAGCGATCTCGTTGTAAACTTCTTCGTGATCAGGGAATTTATAGACTGGGTCGCTGCCGTATGTAGCTTCTATTATCAGCCTGTCGCATTGCGGAATCTCTGCCTTATTACCGAAGATATTTTCCCTGGTCGAAATATCCCCAGTATAGACCGTGGTTCTCCCATCTTCATTGACCAGGATCTGCCGCGAGCCAAGCATGTGGCCGGCATCCAGGAGTTTCCAGTCTAGTGTTCCGTGTCCAGTTTCCAGCTTCCAGTCTTCAGGACGCAAGACCCGAGACTCAAGACCAGCCAGCGCCAGCGTCTCCTCGCTCGCAATTATTTTTTTCTGCCTGCTCATTCCTGCGCTATGATCCTTGTGCGCATGGGAAAGAAAAGAAATGTCAGCTCCGGGGCTGTCAAGGCCCAGGGTGAATCCATTGAACTGGAGATGCATGTCATGTTTTGGCATCTAATGCTTAAATTAGTTGCGTCGCATCCTCTTCTTCGTCGTACTCTCCGATGATGATATTTCGAATGGCTTTTCCCCTCTTTTCGCCCATGCCCGCGACTTTCTTCAGCTCTTCCTCGCTTGCGATCATGACATTCTCCACATTTTTGAAATGGTTTAGCAGAGCTTTTGCCAACTTCGGTCCGACCATTGGGAGCATCTCAACAATCGCGCGCTGGTTCGATGATATGGTCAACGTTTTTCTTTTTGCAAAAACCCTCATTGGTGTTTTCTTTGCAACCTGCTCGTGCTTTGCAAGGGCGAAAACCAGTTCTGCGGTCTTTTCGCTATTGCGGGTAAAGAATATGGTTGCTCCAAAATCAGAAACCAGAGCCGCATAAGCACCAAGAAGTGCCTCTTTTGAAATCCTTCCCTCAGTGGATTCCCCTTCGACAAGGACCACCACCCTGGGAAAGCTTGCAACAAGATTATGAAGCTGGTTGAAAAGGCGCCCGTCGATAATAGATTGCTCAAAATCAGAGCGCGTCTTCCTTTCGATCACAAGGCGCTCGGAACATAGGAAATCGCCCAATTCGAGCTGCTTCCTTTCAATAGTCGCACCTAATCCAGTGAGAGCGATATCAAACTCCTTGGATTCCCTCTGGTCAATTACGATGGTCACTGCCTTTTCGGCTTCCATTTGACCATCCTCAGGTACTCGTCGATCTCATCGAATCTGAGCGAACAGCCGGAGAATTTGATCTTGTAGAGCGCAGCTTCCAATGCTTCGTTCTTCAGCTCATCGAAGTGGTCGAAAAATCCATTTTCATATGCCATCATGACCAGCTCGCTTGACCGGATGGCAGTCATCCCCTGAGTCAGGGCGCTGAATTCTAAAAGCGCCTTTTTGTCCAGCATGACGTTGATGCCGAATTCATCAGCAAGGTGATCCCTGACACTTATCGGCGCCTCAATCAGCAACCGGGTCGTCCGTTCATCAATGAGGATGTCACGGACACCAAGCTCCTTGGCAAGCGCTATCATCTCCGCTTCTCCGCTCTGGATAAGCTGCAATGGCCTTCCCTTTACATAGAACATGCTGTTTGCAGAGCGCATCACCCTTTGCATCAAATACTCCGCACCAATGTCCACCTTTGTTATTATCCCATCCTTTATTGCCTCTTTTATTTTTATGGCTGAAAACGAATGCTGCTTGAGACCAGCCTGGAGCGGGCGGGTCACAGTCTCGTATTCCACATTAGGTGGGATAATGAAACGGACTTTGAATTTCTCGGCCAGAAAGTAGAGGATATGGTCAAGGCATGATGTTGTGAGGGATATGAATGCGCCTGAATCGCAGAGTATGTCCTTGGTCTTCATTCAGAACCACCGAGAATCCTACGCGCGGCCTTAAGCCTCTGCTTCACTGGCATTTCCTCTTTCAGCCTATCGAACATCATTGTCCTGCCTGCATAGTCGAGAATGTCCTGTTTGGGAATTTTTGTCAATTCGGACGCCAAACCAAGTGAAATGCCCTGAGCATACATGGTGGCAGCTGCTTTCAGCCTGCCCTTTGACATGAGGTCGCGCACGAACCTCGCATCGAATTGTTCAAGATGGGAGATCGACTCCTCTATTTTCCGGAATTTATCCAGGATTATCTGTTCCTCTACTTCGCCGATAACATGCGCCATGTCGCGGATGTCGTCCTCTATTTTTCTGATGCTCGGGACCCTCTCCCTGCTTAGGAACCTGGGCTTGGAAACTATCTTTGAAAGAACGTAAGAGAAAACAGCAAGCTCATACTTAGTATTAGAGAAATCGAGGGTGACTTCCTTCAGGATCTCGTCGTTAAGCTTCCTGAGCCTCTTCTGGTTTCTGGATTTGAATGCGTCAAGAATCTCAAAAGCAAGCTCTTTTAGGGGTTTCAAGTTGCCACCGATGTTTAATAACGTATAGAAACATGGGAAAATACATAGGTTTAAAAACCCTATCATGATACAATCATGATAGTTGCGTGATCTCATCGCAACAATGTCATAAACCAAACAACAACCCAATGGGGTGATACGATGGACGATAACGTAGATAACATATATAAACATAACACCAAAAGCACCGGCTTCAGGGAAGAAATCAAAAGCGACCTTGAGCAAAACGTGCAAAAGTTCAATGACCCCGTTGTCCTCGGAGAGCTGCTGTACAAGCTTTTGGAGGAAAGGGAAAACACGAACAGAATCCTGAAGAACATCCTGGCAAAGCTCGAGGGAATAACACCTGGAGAGCCTGCGACTGAATTGCGGAAAGGGGAAATACTCGTCCCTGAAATAGACGAGCGGATCCTTGAATTCGCAAAACAGAAAGGCAGGATAAGCGCCGAGGACGTGCGGCAGGAATTCAAATACAAGGGAAAAAACGGTGCTTCGGCAAGGCTGAACCGCCTTTACGAGCTTAGCCTGCTTGGCAAAAAGCAGGTCGGGAAGAAGGTCTTCTTCTTTCCGCAGTGATTAGTCACAACAAACCGCAATCGTGGTTTGATGACACGCTCCTCCGAAATGTTGGGGGGCGTATTAACACTAATCCGAAAATATGGCAAGGCATAGAATGGACTTACTCCCGCCTCTCTACTTTTTAAGTCCATTCTACCTTGTTATCCTCCCACTCTGAATCCCCTGACCCGGGATTCAAATATTTTTTTATATTCATTCCCCAGCGTCAGCGATGTTCGGTGAAAACCTAAGCAAAAACAAAGAGATATACAGCTTCACCACCATATATAATAATGATGAAATCAGTGGTCTGTTTGTTTTTTTTTGCTGTTGCTTTTCTTGTATTGTTTGGATGCACAACGCAGAAAATTCCAGATAATGTTTTGGGAAAGTATGAGGAAGCCAGGAACTATTCCAACCACCTCACACTCACGGCGTGCAGCAAAGGCAATGATACCTTTTATCTAGTGGCTTCCGACGTGGAAGTTGACGGGCCGACCGATTACTACGATGAGAAAGGTGGCTTCCTAGGCACAAGGGGATATGGTCCGGTTGATGAAAATCTGACTTCAAGGCTTCCTCCGGATTTTCAGAATTATACTTGTAAACTGCTTAGAGAGTCGAAAAAGTGAGACAATCGGCGGCTAGCCAGTCTCTCTCCCCGGCTTATTCTTATTAACTGAGAAATCCGCAGCCCCGGCTTTCCAGGAGCTTCCATACCTGTCTTTCAATTTTTCTTCGATCGAGCGGGCGTTTACAATCGCGTTCAGAACATCCTCTTTGCTGATCAATTCGTTTTTGCTTACAGCAGCCATGTCCCCAGCGAGCTTGATCACTCCGCTAAGGTTCCTGAGCCTGAGAGTTAGAGATGCTGATTCGCCATCAACATCCCTCGCGATTTTCTTTGCATGATTGATGATGCTTTCAATCGCATCGAAACCCGCATGTGGAATCCTTCCGTCTCTTACTATCTCCTGAGCCACGAATTGCCCGAGCTTTTTTCTGTTCTCGGCGCTATCGGGCATAGTAGAATTCATCAGAATCTCGTAACCATCGCCGTTTATTCGCGAGCGAAGCGCTGGAAGAAGAGTAGGAAGATCATTGATGTTCGTTGCTCCGACCATGATGAAATCGCAGGGAACAGCATCAACACGGACTGATGCACCTGAAGATGAAGGGTTTCTTCCTGTAATGGGAAAGGATTTCTCCTGCATTGCTGTTAGAAGATGCCTCTGGATATTCCCAAGAGTGCTAAGTTCATCGATAAAAAGCACTCCCTCATGCGCTTCGTGCACTGCACCTGGAATCACCCGCATGAAAGGAGGGGCCCCAAGCTCCTTGTGCCCACCATATGGATCGTGCGCCACATCACCAAGAAGTTCGGTTTCGCTCGCACCGCTCACTTGGATGAATGTGTTCCGGTTCATCGAAAGGATCACCTTTCGCTTGCTTCTCCTGATTACCTCTTCCTCTTTTTTCAGGTCATCGGCACTTAGCGCAAGGACTTTTCCGGAATCAGTCATCTTGTAAACGACAGTATATTGTTTTCCTGAAGAATTTTTTGCAGTGGATGCTATTCGGGTTTCCAGATCACTGCGAAGGGAAAATGCGCCGCATGAATCGCAAGCATTCCCGATATCCCTGACAAGCAGTCCGCATCTCCTGCACCTCAGTCCAAAGCGCTCGGCTATGAAAACAGGTACGTCTTTTTCTGCAATCAGGGTTCCGATGGTTTTATCCCCTGCTTCTTTTTCTATCCTTTCCTTATCCCTTATCTCTACTATCGGCCTCTCGGGCCTTTCAGTATTATCAATCACTGAAACCTCGAATTTGGGCCTTGGGAGGAGCGATGCAACTGCCCGGGCGATCAAAGATTTTCCGGTTCCAGGCGGGCCCACAAGAAGGAGATGGCGCCTTTGGGATGGTGCAAGCCGGGCTATGGCAACTGCCTGTTCCTGGCCAATCACCCGTTCAAAAGGATCAGTTGGAATCACAATGTCTGCCGTGCTTTCCGCTCTACCTGCTCCCATGAACATATTTCGGCTAAGAAGATATTAAAAACTCGCTTCAATGACCTGACATGGAATTTAAAAAAAATAAAAAAAGAAGAATCATCCTGGTTCTACTCCCTCGACTTCCATGATGAGATCAGTCTCATTGATCTGAGTCACAAACATCTCGCTATCAAGAGCATCGAGCGTGGATGAAGCTGCTCCTCCTTGAGCAGAACCGTTCTCCGGTGGCTCTATCTCAGATACATTTGTTGTGAGCTCAGTATCATTCACAGAGCCCGCCACATCAATGTCCGAATCTCCAATGCCCGCGCCTGGCAGACTGGGCTTTTGAACCGGAGGTGCTGGAGTCCCACCTCGCCCAACGCATCCGAACAGTAGGAGCAGCATGATACCGCTAGCTATGAAAACCTTGGAATCCATAGATTCACCCTGTCTGGTTTCTAAGGGATTTCATGATGGCCTTTATTGTTTTTGCTGCGTCCTTCAGGCTGTCCCAAACTATCTTCTCCTGGCCGTTGGAATATTGTCCAGTGCCGACTGCGTTAAGGGTGTTCTGAGCTGTGTCTAGGTTGGACTGTGCTGCGG
>Ga0315273_10001878_pt1 | contig 24319 bp, 28 predicted proteins | sample YL17G02_0_MG_FD_205753 | JGI IMG/M metagenome (GOLD analysis project Ga0315273, IMG submission 205753) | Sediment microbial communities from Yellowstone Lake, YNP, Wyoming, USA - YL17G02_0 | ecosystem: Environmental > Aquatic > Freshwater > Lake > Sediment | place: USA: Wyoming | collected... | reverse complement strand
GAACGCCTGGGTCCACTTGGCCTGCCAGCGCTGAAGCGTGCAGGCGAGCGTGGCAAATCCCATAAATGCCAGGAGCGCAAGGAATAGGGGAGAACGGTAGATCCGAAAAGCACCGGCTCGCTCCAGGGCCCCGGCGAGTGCGCCGTACCGGCTGACTACGTCGGTTTCCCAGCGAGCCAGGCGTTCGCTATCTCCGGGGAGGTCCTGCGTCAACTGAGGGAACCAAGAGCCAAAGGCGACTATCAGAAGCACGAGGACCATCAGGACGGCGGCCACGTCCGTCCGTCCCAACCAACGCCATGCGCGCCTTAAGAAACTCCACCGCATCTCGACGGCTTACACCTGTTCGAACAGATCGGGATAGTCGGTCCCGATGCTATCTACTCCCATATTGTCCAACCAGCGCAGAGACTGCACGTCGTTAGGGCACCAGGGGCTGACAGCCAGTCCGGCCGCATGGGCGTTTTCTACCAGATCCGGCGTTACGAAGGCCCAGGCGGGATGCAGCGCATTCGCACCCGCCAGCCGGGCTGCCCCCACGGGATCGACGAGACGGGCGGCGTAGAGTATGCCGGTCGCCACCTCCGGCGCTATCATCTTGGCCTCGCGCAGCACGAGGTGGTCGAAACTGATCAGGATCGCCTGGTGTTCCATGCCGTGCGCGCGCAGCAGCCGGATCGTCCGCTCAGCAATGCCGGGATAATACAACGGGCCGTTCTTGATCTCGATGGCGATCGGCACCCGATCTTTGCCCCACGCCAGCAGCTCAGCCAGCGTGAGGATGCGCTCGCCCGCAAACTTGGGATCGAACCAGGCGCCGGCGTCCAGGCTCTTGAGCTCGGCGACCGTCATATCTTTGACATAACCGTGACCGTCTGTGGTGCGATCTACCGTGTGATCGTGGATCACTACCACCTCACCGTCTCGGCTGAGGTGTACGTCCGTCTCTACGACGCTGGCTCCCAACGCAACCCCGCAATTGAAGGAAGCCATCGTGTTCTCAGGCGCGTGGCCCTTGGCCCCGCGATGGCCAACGCGCATGACCGGCGCCCCCGGCGCGCGCAGCAGTGTGACGTTCATGATCGTTCCTCCACTCTTACGTGTGCTTCTCTACCCTGAACCTTAACAACTGCACGGGTTCGTTCGAGCCGATCCCCGCCTTGCGCCGGGCATAATCGACCTGCGTCTTAGCATCATCGATACCCTCGATGTCCGGCAGGAGCAGCCCTCGACGATAGCCACGCTGGACGATAACCCCGTAGTGGGCAGGGTCGAGTTGGTCGATACGTTCGATCGGCTCGGGCGGATAAAGCACGCTCACGTCGATCTCCAGATCTGCCAGCTCGCGAGGCTGGACGGCCGAAAAGCGCGGATCCCGCGTCGCCGCCGCGATCGCGTTGTTGATCGTCTCCTGAACCAGGCTTGCTTCGTTTGGCTCGATAGTCCCGATACAGCCGCGCAGATCGTGTGTGCTGCACGTATGAAGTGTCACGAATACCCCTGCCGGTCCCCCGCGGATCGGCGCCGGCGCTTCATCCGGTCTCAAGCGCCGCCCCTCGCGGAGGAAGGCTTCGATCGCGGCCCAGGCCAACTGGACCAACGGGTGATGGGGGCTGGTGGGCGTCATGCGAACACCTCCTCTTGCACTCCTGATGTTCGATACTGCCACGGTATGCTTCACGGTGTTCCGGCCCATGAGTTTGCGTGTGGCGACGAGCGACATGTCTGTCATGTCTGCGAGCAAGCGCTATCGGGATGCCGCGCCTCACGCGCCCTGTCCGACCAGCACCGGCTCTCCCCAGACGGACCATGCCCACTGGTGGTCCCCAAGCCCATCGGTAACGAACGCCAGGCGCAGCACATTGCCCGTCTGGAACGGCAGCGGGACCTCGATTTGCTCCCAGGTCACCGGCCAGGCTGCCCGGCTCCACACCTGCCAGCCGTCTAGTCTCACCCGGAACGCCATCAGCCGGTCCTGCGCCTGGGCGCCGTCCCGTATTCCGATAGCGAAGCGCAGGCACAAATCGCGCAGCCCAGTGGGTACCGGCACATGGAACTCCACGACTGCCTCACCGTTTACAGGTGGGTGTTGCCACAGCGCCGGGCGCCGCTCGCCGTCTACGGTGGCCTCGGCTGTCTTGACCTCCATGCCACTCAGATCCCGGCCAACGCCACTACTGGACCGGGCCGGGATGGCGCGCACGTCGGCGCCCGCGAAATGCTCCAGGAAATTGAACTGCCACGGTCGGGTCACTGTGGGCGTGGCAGCAACGGAGCCGGGCCCCGAGCGCCAACGCAAGAATTCGACATAAGCGCGGACCAATTCCTGGTCGGATGGGGACAAAGCGGTCACATCGCGAAGAAGTGTCTCTAGTCTATCGTTCATGGCGTGAGTCGATTCCTTTGAGGGTGCTCGATACCCATGTCAGCGGTCGCGATATCGTAAGCCTCGCTCACGAGGGTGGGGAAGGTCTTGGCCGGGCGAGTCTTGGCCAATCTGCTGATGCCGCCCAAGACCACGTAAACGCTGCGCACGGCCCCTCCTTGCACCGGCGCGGGGTCCGGCCGGTTAGCAGTAATGTCGGGGCGATAACCGGACGCGAGGCATCCGCTCCTCTATAAGCTCATTCTAGCACAGAACCAGGATCTGGGGAAGCGACCTCGTGACTAGCCCAGTCGTTCCTTCAGGATATCCTCAAGGGTTGGTTGGCCAATCACCTGGAGTTCGTAGCGGACGCGCTGGGTGGGGTGGTAGATCTTGGCTACGCGCATGAGGTCGATCGGTGTGGCGGAGATTACCAGGTCGCAGGGAACCCGGCGGATGGTCTCCTCTAGATCCCTGATTTGCTGATCGCCATAGCCCATGGCAGGGAGTAGTGGACCGGTGCCGGGGTATTTCTCGAAGGTTTCCTTGATGGTGCCGACGGCGAAGGCTCGCGGGTCGATGATCTCGGCAGCGCCGAAGCGCCGCGCCGCAACGATGCCCGCACCATAGGTCATGCCGCCGTGGGTAAGGGTCGGACCATCTTCAATCACCAACACACGCTTGCCCCGGATAGCACCGGGATCAGGCACGAAGATCGGTGACGCAGCCTCGACGATCGTAGCGGTTGGATTGACGGTCGCGGCACTATCACGCACCGCGCTTATGTGCGCCAGGTCGGCCGTATCCACCTTGTTGATGACGATGACATCAGCCATCCGGAAGTTCGCAGCGCCCGGGTAGTAGGTAAGCTCATGGCCGGGGCGATGTGGGTCGGCAACCACGATGTGCAGATCGGGCTCAAAAAACGGCAAATCGTTGTTGCCGCCATCCCAGAGCACGACATCCGCCTCGACTTCCGCGCGGCGCAGAATGGCCTCGTAATCGACCCCTGCGTAGACGACAATCCCGCGGTCGAGATGCGGCTCATACTCCTCCCGCTCCTCGATCGTGCACTCATGGAGATCGAGGTCAGCGTAAGTGGCGAAGCGCTGCACCTTCTGCTTCACCAGGTCGCCGTAAGGCATCGGATGGCGCACCGCCACAACCCTGCGCCCCATCTTCTGCAGCAGATCGCCGACGTACCGGGTTGTTTGTGACTTGCCGGCGCCAGTGCGCACGGCGCATACGGCCACAACGGGCTTGCTGGACTTCAACATTGTATCTTTGCCGGCCAACAAGCGGAAGCTCGCGCCGGCAGCCAGCACAACGCTGGCCCTGTCCATCACATACTGGTGGCTTACGTCAGAATAGGCGAATACGACTTCGTGTACGCCGAGTTCCCGGATAAGCGTTGTGGTTTCGCTCTCAGGGTAAATCTCAATGCCCTTCGGGTAGAGCTTGCCAGCAAGCTCCGCCGGGTAACGCCGGCCTTCGATGTTGGGAATCTGCGTGGCCGTGAATGCGACGACCTCGCAGCTGTCGCTGTCACGGAACGTGGTATTGAAGTTATGGAAGTCGCGTCCTGCAGCGCCCATGATCAGCACGCGTCGTTTCACTGTTGGCTCCACCCCTAACCCTGCTCGGCGGTGGCCGGTGCCACGGGATGCGAAAGTTCCACTCGCTCATCCTCACCGATTGCCGAGCCAAGAACGCCGTTGACAAAGCGTGAGCTGCTGTCGCTGCCGAAGATCTTTGCCAGATCAACCGCCTCGTTGATCGCGACCTTGGGTGGAGTGCCGGAAACCCCCGTAAGCTCATACAGCGCGATCCGCAGCACGTTACGGTCTATGACTGCGATCTGTGAAACGGGCCAGGCAGGTGCATATTGCTGGATCAGGGCATCGAGTTCTTGAAGATGCTTGACGACGCCCGTGATCAGCTCTCGCAGAAAGGCCTCCCCTTCGGGCGGGAGCGGCTGATCTTCCAGCCGGTGAGCGATCGCGTCGCCCGCGCGATGATTGGTTGTGTCTAGCTCGTATAGTACCTGCAAGGCGCTGGTACGAGCCAGTCTGTGAATGTGCACGGGTGGCTGTTACTCCACTTGGACCACAGGCAGAACGACGTCGTCGATATGGACGTCAACCGAAAGCACGTGCATCCCAACCATCTCCTCGATGGCCCTGGTCACGCCGGCTTGCAGAGCCTCTCCCAGCCGCAGCATATTGTTGTCGGCTTCAGCTACCACGTGAAGCTGGACCAGCACGCCGCTCTCAGCCACTTCGATGAAAATGCCCTCCTCCGCTGCGGTCCCGGCCAGCAAGCCGCGTACCTTGGGCGGAACCGACGCCAGCCGTCGCACGCCGCGCTGCTCGAGGGCGGTCATCCGTACGATCGTCGTGAGCACCTGTGGCGCAATCGTTACCCTGCCGCGCACATCGTCCATGACTCCCCCTATTGCATCACCAGCCCGCCGTCCACGCTCAACACATGTCCGGTGATGAAGGCTGCGCGATCGCTCGCCAGGAATGCCACCGCGAAGGCGATCTCCTCGGGCTTGCCGAAGCGCCCCACCGGCGTCATGGAGATAATCGTCTTCTTCTGCTCCTCGGTCAACACCTCGGTCAGAACCGTCGGTATGAACCCCGGCGCGACGGCGTTAACCGTGATGGACCGGGCACCAACCTCTTTAGCCAGCGCCTTGGTGAAACCGATGAGGCCCGCTTTGGACGCGGAGTAGTTCGTCTGGCCTGCTTGTCCAGCCAGCCCTGAGACCGAGGTGATGTTGATAATCCGGCCATAGCGCTGTTTCACCATCGGCCGTAATACTGCCTTGGCGCAACTATACGCACTCTTCAGATTGGTTCGAACTACGTTGTCCCAATCGTCTTCGCTCATCATCAGGAGGAGCATGTCGCGCGTCGTGCCCGCATTGTTGACCAGGATGTCCACCCGGCCAAAGCGCTCTACCGTCTCGCGCACGAGCCTTTGCGCTTCGCTGTTGATGCTGACATCGGCCTGGATGTCCAATGCCTGCCCCTGGGAGGCAGCGATCTCAGCCACGACAGCGCTGGCCTGCACGGCGCTATCCCGATGGTTGACGACGACCGTCGCTCCATCAGCGGCCAGTTGTCTCGCGATTGCCGCTCCAATGCCCCTTGAAGCGCCGGTAACGATGGCGATCTTTCCTTCGAGCATTGCGTTCCTCCTCAAGCGGCAATGTGTCCGGACTCCGCGATGTTGGCGGTTTCCACGCCGGGCGCAATTCGTTTGATCAGTCCGGTCAATACGCTCCCCGGGCCGATCTCAATGAAGCGCTCTACACCCATGCCAACCATGTAGGAGACGGATGCCGTCCAACGCACGGGCGACGTGAGTTGAGCGACCAGCTCATTTCGCAGTTCATCGACGGAGTTCAGAGGGCCGGCATTGACGTTGCCGATCACTGGAGTTTTCGGGAGGGCGAAGGGAACAGACGCGACGCGGGCGGCGAACTCCTCAGCGGTGGGCGCCATCAGCGCCGAATGAGCGGCAACGCTGACAGCCAAAGGCATCACCCTGGCGCCGGCAGCCTTGGCCAATGCTGTCGCTGCGGTAACGCCGGCTGGCCCACCGGAAATGACGACTTGGCCAGGAGAGTTGTAGTTCGCGACCTGGACAACGTCCTTGGTCTCTGCAGCGGCCTCCGCGCAGATTGCCGTTACCTGATCGTCTTCGAGCCGCAGGATCGCCGCCATGCTGCCCGGGTGTGCCCGGCCGGCACTGGCCATCAGCTCACCGCGCGCACGTGTCAAGCGCACCGCATCTGCAAAATCCAACGCCCCTGCCGCGACCAGCGCACTGTACTCGCCGAGGCTGTGACCCGCTACACATATTGGGTCCGACACATCAGAGCCGGCAGCGCGTAGGGCGCGCCACGCGGCCACGCTGGTCGTAAGGATCGCTGGCTGTGCATTGCAAGTCTCGGTGAGAGTTTCACCCGGCCCGTCAAAGCAGAGTGTCGATAGCGAAAACCCCAGGATCGCATCCGCTTCGGCGAAAGTCCCTGCCGCCACCTTGAAGTCGCGCGCCAAAGTCAAGCCCATTCCAACGCTTTGTGAGCCCTGACCCGGAAAGATGAAGGCGACTTCACCCATGATCCACCGCTGACCGGCGAGGCGCCGGGAGACCATCCACAGGCCCTCGGCCTGGCTTTAGACAAGAAAGGGGATATGGGTCGAGTCCCAGATCCCCTCAGACCAACCTGCTCCTGGCACCGGCCGAATGTAGACCGCCTGCCTCAGATGGCACTCAGGTCTTTTTCTTAGTTTCCATTTCGATGAAGGTCACGCCCTTGTATGTACCGCACTCCGGGCAGACGTGGTGAGGTCGCCGCATGGCGCCGCACTGCTTGCAAGGCACCAGGTGCAGCGGAATCAGTGCATCATGGGCACGCCGGCGATCGCGGCGGCCTTTTGAGATCTTACGCTTTGGTTGAGGTGGCACAATAACGCTCCTTACTGGGTTCAGTTCAACAGGCCAGCTAACGCGCTCCAGCGCGGATCCATCTCGGGCTTACAGCTACAAAGCCTCTCGTTCAGGTTCTGCCCGCACTGGGGACAAAGGCCGCGGCAGTCGTCCCGGCAAAGCAAGCGAATCGGCGCAGCCACCAAAAGATGTTGCCGGACCACTTCGTGCAAGTCGAGGATGTGATGCTCGTCGATCCAGAGTGCGTGATCTTCTTCCCCGGGGGTCAGCGCCCGCCCGGTCGCGATGTCGATCGTCGGCGCGAATACTTCTTCGAGCTCGAAATCGATCGGTACGCTCACCGCTTCCAGGCACCTGACACATGCCAAGGTGGCCACGGCGTGGAGTTTGCCCTGGACCAGGATGCCGTCACTGGCGTTCATGAGCCGCACCGAGCCGGTGAGCGGGGGTTGCGGCGCACCTTCCACCTGTTCGAGGTCAGGCGCCACCCGCCGGAGATCAACCGAAACCTCTCCGATCCGGGTAGCTCCGATCGGCTCCTTGATAAGCTGGGCGATGTTAAATGTCAGACCGTCACTCACAGTTGTTAGCTCTGTGGAAGTTCGTTTGGTGGCCGATTATGCCCTCAGCCTGTCTCAACAAGGCCCTCAAATGCGCCATTTTTGGCCTTGACTCGCGAAAACACGCCGGTCTGCGCCGGGCACCAAGCACATATTATAGGCTAGAGAGGTGCCTCTGTCAATTTTGACCGCTGTCCTCTTCGTCGGGCTGTTGGGGAGCCAACGCTCGCTGACCGGCCTGCACTTCATGCAACAACCGCTGCAGGCGGTATTCCAACGCACTCAATTGGTGAGACACATACTTATTGGTATCGCCCCGCAAGGCATTTGCCTTTTGCTCCGCCTCAGCCTGTATTTCGCGGGCGCGCTGGCGGGCGAGCTGCACCGCACCCTGGTCGTCCAGGCGAGAATTGACTTGAGCTTGTGCTTCCTCTGTGATGCGACGCGCAATTACTCTGGCTTCGGCCAGGATGCGCTCGCGTTCGGCCTGAATGCGCTGGCCCACCAGGGCCTCATCCGGCACGGCGAGGCGCATCTGATCGATGATGTCGCGGAGGGAGGTCTCATCTATCAGAACCCTGCCGCTGGCAGGCACGTGTATAGCGCGCTGCACCAGGTTTTCGAGTTCGTCAATCAGGCTCAACATCACCGAGGCTCTCTTCTCCCGCTGACACGGGGTGACGCAGGCTCGCCAGTAACCTTCTGTTGGAGCCAAAGCCTATGGACGGGGCATGACGTACGGTGCAGTCTCAATCTCGCGCGGCAGCAAGCGGCATGACACTGCTCACGTTGGGGCCCAGCTCGCGGAAGCGCCTGCGCAATGCGGAGAGCACGTTGGCCGGGGCCAATCCGGATGTGTCCCCGCCCAGCACAGCGATTTCCTTAAGGATCGTCGAGCTTAGGTAAGCATACTCAAGACTGGTCATCAAACTGACGAACTCGACTTCCGGAGCAAGCTTTTTGTTGGTCAAGGCCATCTGAAACTCAAATTCGAAGTCCGAGATCGCGCGCAGGCCCCGTACCATCACCGAAGCGTTGATCTCGCGCGCGAAAGCCACCGTGAGGCCTCGGTAGGGTACCACTGTCACATTGCGCAATTGAACCAGCGCCTCCTTGGCCATGGAAAGACGCTGAGCAGTGTCGAACAACAATGCCTTAGGCGATGCGTCGTAGACTCCGATGACCAGTTCGTCGAACAGCCCGGCAGCCCGGGTCGCGATATCAATGTGGCCATTGTGGATCGGGTCAAAGGTGCCCGGATAAAGCGCTCGAATCATAAAAGCTCCTGTGAGGGTGTCGCTCAGCTTAGGTCCCCTGCTTCCGCACAGAACACTGCGACTTGGGCGGCTAACGCGTGGTGTTCGGGAAGGCTTAGTTGGGGGTCGGCAGCAAAGAGCTTTTCGGCGGCCGCCCGGGCAGCCTCTAGCGTATGCAAATCGCTCAGTTGGGCCGTCCGTAGCGGCGGCAAGCCGCTCTGCCGAGTGCCAAAGAAGTCACCCGGTCCGCGCATCTCCAGGTCTGCCTGGGCGAGCGCGAAACCATCGCTGCTCCTTTCAAGGGCTTGAAGGCGACGTGCGCTCTCGCCTTCGGTCGCGTTAGAGATCAAGATGCAGTATGACGGAAAAGGTCCTCGGCCGACGCGGCCACGGAACTGGTGCAATTGCGCCAGCCCGAAACGCTCGGCACCCTCGATCACAATCACCGTGGCATTGGGAACATCGATTCCCACCTCAACTACCGACGTGGCAACCAGGACGTCGATCTGTCCGGCCCCAAAATCGCGCATGACGCTATCTTTTTCTGGGCTCCGCAACCGCCCGTGCAGCAGCCCCACCCGCGCTCTCGGAAAGATATTGTTCTGCAGGCGATCGGATTCCTCAACTGCGGCCTTGGCTTCACTGCGCTCATTCTCCTCGACCAGCGGGTAGATGACAAACGCCTGACGGCCCTCTTCGACCTGTCGCCGGATGAAGTCGTACGCCCGCTCGCGTTGGCTCGGCATCAGCCACTTGGTCTTGATGGGTGTGCGTCCGGCCGGCATCTCATCGATAACCGAAACGTCCAAGTCCCCGTAGATGGTCAGGGCGAGGGAGCGTGGAATCGGTGTGGCGCTCATAACGAGCATGTGCGGTGCCGCGCCTTTCTGGCGCAGTGCCGCGCGTTGCTCGACGCCAAAGCGGTGCTGCTCGTCCACGACAATGACAGTCAGTTCCTTGAAGCTGACGTCTTCCTGAATCAAGGCGTGGGTGCCGATGGCGATATCGATCTCGCCCGCGGCCAGGGCTGCGAGCGCAGCTTCCCGCTCAGGCCGCCGCATGCGTCCTGTGAAAAGGGCGATCTGAATGGGGCGGCCGATCGCCGGGTGAATCTGGTTGCCAAAGAAAGCCTCAAACGTGCGCGCGTGTTGCTCGGCAAGGATCTCGGTGGGTGCCATGATTGCACCCTGAGTCCCGTTAGTCACCGCAGCCCACAGCGCTGCCGCGGCCACGGCCGTCTTGCCGGAGCCAACATCTCCCTGCAGCAACCTGCTCATCGGCCGGGCCGCGCCAAGGTCGGCACCGATTTCGGCAAGCACACGCTCCTGGGCTCCGGTCATGGTAAACGGCAAAATTCCCAGGAATGGGTCCAGGGTATCCCTGCCGGCTGTCAACGGCCTTGCCGGTAATCCCTTCCACCGTTGACGCTGCCCTAGCACCGCCAGTTGGAGAATGATGAACTCGTCAAAGCTCAGCCGGCGGTGTGCCGCGCCCAGGCGCTCCTCATTATCCGGAAAATGGATCTGTATGAGTGCCTCAGACAGGGGCATCAGCTTTGCAGCCAGCCGAACATCCTCCGGCAGGAAATCCTGCAGATTCACCACCCAGGATTCGATGGCCTTGCTCATAACCGTGCGCAGCCAGCGGGCGCTGATTCCCTGCGTGAGCGGGTACACGGGCACGAGTCGGGCCGTGCTGACCTGGTTCTTCTCCAGCGGCTCGAACTCAGGGTTCCGCATTTGCAGGTGCTCGCGATAGCTTTCGATCTTGCTGCTGAAGGTGTAGGCGCGTCCGGTCCGCAGGCGTCGCTCGACGTACGGGTCGAACCAGGTAGCTTGAATCTCACCAGTACCATCGCCGATCGTAGCACTTATCAGCTTACGGTTGTCTCCGACGGTACGAGTGTCGATCTGCCATACCGTTCCGATGATCGTAACCTCTTGCCCCCACTGCAGCTTATCGATCGTACGTAACTGGCTGTAATCCTCATACCGGCGCGGCAGTAAGTAGAGAAGGTCGCGAACGGTCTGTACTCCCAGCTTCACCAGCTTATCCGCAAAACTGGGGCCGATATTCGGCAGCCGCGTGACCGGGGCGTCGAGCCCGACGTTGTGACCGGCAGGACGGGGCCTCTGTCTGGGCTCGGTCCGAAGCTGCGCTTTCGGCGTAGGACCGGCGACGGGCACTGACAATTCGGAACCAGACTCGACAGCAGCCGGGCCCGCCCCGTTGCCTTCCCAGGTAGGCCGCCGTGCAGCAGGCGGCAAGGGCTTTGGGGCAGGCGGCGCGAGCTCTTCCGGTGAGCCCACGATCTCGGCTGCTGGGCGCTCCGCTCTGCCTGGCGCAGGACGCGGACGACTCATAAGAGCTTCGCTTGCAGAAGGCGAGCCTTCGAGGGCCGCGGACGCAGGCTTTGACCGGGCCGGCAAGGGTAGTTCGGGCGCTTTCTCCTTTTGTTCGCCTGGTCCGGTTCGTCGAGCTATGGCAGGAGGTTCGGCCGCCGGGTGGGGCATCTCACGTTGTGGCGCTGGCATCTCCGGCGGAGCAGAAACGATTGGCGCTGCTGCTGTTGAGTCCTGGCTGGCCTGTGCGGCGGGGTGCACGATCGGTGCAGCGGCTAATCCGGCCTCGCCGTCTTCACCGGTGACTTCGCGGATCCGGCGCGCAACCAGGTCGATGATGCGCTCGCGCGCAGCGGTGTCTTCTACGGCCGGGTAACCAATCAACAAGGATACAATCTCGGCCACGATAGGGCTCTGTGGCACCTCCCGAACGGCGTCGGGCTCCCAACGGCTGGCAAACTTGTCCAGGCCGCCGATAACCGCCTTGTTCCGGTAGCCCTGCTTGCGCTCCAGGGATATTACCTTGCTCAACCGAGAGAATGCACTGTCCATGCGCTTCGCCTCTGGCCCGCTGGCCCGAGTGGCCCCCTGCTACCTGACGCCTTCGTATACGATCACGCCCATGGCCTTTGGTCCGACATGGACAGCCAGCGAAGGGGGGTAGCCGATCACCGGGAACTCGCGATTTGGATATGTAAGCTCGAGCCGCTCGAGAAGTTGCGCGGCTTCGCTCTCGAAATCGTGCTGCAAGAGGTACATCTGCTCGATGTTTGAGAACTCGACGATGAAATCGTAGAGTTTGTCGATGGCACGCCCATAGTTGCGGACTTTTTCGATAGGCAGGAGGTCGCCGTCCTCCATTGTGGAGAGCGGCTTCAGGCCCAGCATCGAGCCCAATATGGTCTGGGCGGTTCCGAGTCGCCCCCACGCCTCAAGATAGTCCAACGTGTCAGAGAAGAGCAGGGCGTACATATGAGGTATCATGCCGCGGATGATTCGCACAACCTCCGACTGCGGAGCGCCATCCGCAGCGGCCCGGGCCGCTGCTTCGACGATCAGTCCGAGTCCAACGGAAGTCGTGGCTGTGTCCAGGACCACAATCCCTTGCCGGCCCATGAAGCTAGTCGCAGCTTGACGGGCGACCGCAGCGACATCGTTAAGTGCGCTGGAGATGTGGATGCATACGATCTTGTCTGTTCCCTGGCTCAGCCGGCTGAATACCTTGCGAATCTGATTGACGGTCGGTGCTTCAACGGAACCACTCTTCGAATCCTGGGCCAGGCGACGCAAAAACGCCTCGTCGGTGATGTTCACCCGCTCGGGATATGCTTGCTGACCGACCCGGACTGTCAGCGGAATTACCTCGATGCTGAGCTCGGCGATCAGGTTCGGGTTTGGAAGATACGCGTTGCTGTCGGTAACGATTTTAACCAGTGCCACAAGGCCCTCACAATATCGGGTAAGAGATCGTGTGGTCGCCGAGACAACCCGTTAGGCGTCTATTCGGCGGAAATGATATAATGATAAAAAGGCTGCTTGCCTTCGACAACTTCGATTTCCTGGTTTGCGTAGAGATCGCCCAGATCCTTACCCAGCGCCTCAGCAGTCTCGTTGTCGACCGGCTGACCGTAATAGAGGGTAATAACCTCCAGGTTCGCCGCGTTCATCTGTTCCAGCAGGATCTTCACCACCGCTTCGCTGGTAGGACCGGTGGCGGTAAGCTGGTCGTTCAACAGTCCGATCATGTCGCCAGCCTTCACCTCGATGCCATCAAACCATGCGTCTTGGACCGCGGTGGTGACCTCGCCCGTTTGCACATTGCCCAACGCGTTGGTCATCACCCGGACGTTCTGCTCTAGGTCCGCGTGCGGACTGAGGGCTAGAAGCGCGCTGATCCCTTGCGGGATACTCCTGCTGGGCACCACCGCCACTGACTTAGTACCGGCTGCCAATGCTTGTGCCTGCTGTGCAGCCATCAGCACATTCCCGTTGTTGGGAAGGATTATCACTTGCTGGCCGGGCGCTCGCCGGATGGCGTCGAGCAGCTCCTGTGTACTGGGGTTCATGGTCTGGCCCCCGGAGACCACACAATGTGTCCCGAGGCTGCTAAAAACTTGGGCCAGACCACTCCCCGGGGCGACAGCGACGATCCCCGGGCCAGAGTCAGGATCGATGGTGGGCTCGCCCCGGGGGGCGATTTCGCCTGGCTGTGGGAGGGCCTTGGTATCTGGGATAGCCTCAGACGCTTCGAATCGCGGCGGGACGGGATCGTAACCGGGCGGCATAGCAGGGATCTGCATGTCGTCCATGTTCTCCACAACTACGTCCGTGACAAACCCCAGCGTGACGGCGTACGCCAGGGGCGCGGCCGGATTGAGTACATGAACGTGAACCTTGATCAGGCTCTCGTCGCCTTCCACGAGTGGGTAACTACCGATCGCGGAAATATACTCGCGAATAGCATCGACGTCCAATTCGTGCCCCTCTACCAGAAACTGCACATCGAACCCATAGATAACCGGAGGGAGCTCCCTCCGGCCTTTGGGTGCCATGGGCACCGCCAGCCTCGCGCCAGCCTCAGGCGCGGCAACCGCCACCCCCAGAAGAGCACGGTTCATGCCTTCCAGGATATAGAACAGCCCCTTGCCGCCGCTGTCGACCTTGCCAGTCTGCGCCAGTATGGGCAGGAGTCTCGGCGTATTGGCGACCGATTCATCCGCGGCACGTACCGTACGAGTCAACACGAAGCTCAGACTCGAATCGACCTGAGCTGCATTCGAGGCGGCTTCTGCGGCTTCGCGCACGACGGTCAGAATTGTGCCTTCAACCGGCTTGTTGACGCCCTTATAGGCAATTCGAGAGCCTTCGGCCAGCGCCGCGGCGAAGCCCGGTCCAGTGAGGTAATCTTGATCTGCCAGGCTGCGCGCCATTCCGCGCAGGATCTGTGAGAGGATCACGCCTGAGTTGCCGCGCGCACCCATTAATGCGCCGTGCGCGGCTGCCTTCGTGACTTCGCCGACGCTTGACGTCCCTTCGGCGGCGATCTCCTGGCAGGCGGATTTCATCGTCAACAGCATGTTGGTTCCCGTGTCGCCATCGGGCACGGGAAAGACGTTCAGGGCGTTGACGATCTCATGGTGTTGTTCGAGCCAGTCCAGCCCGGCACTCAGCAAGCGTTGAAGCGCAGCGCCATCGACATCAGTGGATTGGGTTGCTGTGGTAACTGGCCCGGTTGGGGTCCCCACGTTGCCTGTGCCGGCCAGTTGCCCGCGCAGGGCGGGATCATCTGTTCCTGTCAACCTGCATTCCTCCGCCTCAGTCTGGTGATCACTGGCTATCGTTGGGTACCCGCAATCCCTGTACCTTCACGTTGACCTCGGCTACGGGAATGCCTAGCGCTTGCTCCAAGGCATACTTCACGCTGTGCATCACCCCATGGGCCACCTCGGAAACGCGCGTTCCGTACTGGACGATCACATAGAGGTCTACGATGACCTCCCCGTCGATCACGCGCACCTCTACGCCGCGCCCCCACCGCTCGGGTTGCAGCAAATCGGCGATCCCGCCGATCAGGTTCTTGTTGGCCATTCCAACGACGCCGTAACACCTTAGCACTGCGTCGCCGGCGATGGTGGCGATCGCATGGGGCGAAATCTCGATGCGGCCATGTCTGTTCTCTTCAGTCATGCAGCCACCTTTCGTTTTTGCGCGAATCCTTCGCATATGGTAACATAACTATCACTGTGGCCGGGCCCCTGATTGGCTCGGTCACCGATTTGTTCAGGACATCGAGCATCTAGGGGGTGAATCAATGGCCAAGTGCGATGTTTGCGGCAAAGGGCCACAGTTTGGCAACAACGTCAGCCACTCCATGCGCCACACAAAACGTCGCTGGAACCCGAACGTGCAGCACATGCGTTTGATGAAAGATGGGGTTATGAAGCGTCTGTACATCTGCGCCAAGTGTCTGAAGACCAGGCAGAAGCCGCGCTAAGAACTCGTTCCTCCGCAGTCAGATAAGCCAGCCGGCGCTTGCGCCGGCTGTTGCTTTCTCATCTAGAGCCTTCTCCCCGATACCGAATCCCGCAAGGCGGCAATACCAGCCGCTATTCCACCTGCATGGTGGAAGATGGACGTGCCCGCAACGAGCACCCGGGCGCCCGCCGCGACGATGTGTGGAGCAGTGCCCGTATCGATTCCGCCATCGACTTCAATGTCAATGGTCAACCCCGCAGCTGCTATCGACCCGGCGAGACGCGATACCTTGTCCGTCATCGTAGTTATGAAGTCCTGACCGCCGAACCCCGGGTTCACAGTCATTACCAGAACCTGGTCTACGAAGGGTAGGATCTCACGCACGCTCTCCAGTGGCGTAGCAGGGTTCAATGCCACACCGGGCCTCAACCCAAGCTGGCGGATCTGTTGGACCGTCCGGTGCAGGTGGGGACAGGTCTCGACGTGAACGGTCAAAATGGCCGCCCCCGCACTGGCAAACTCGCCCAGGTAACGATCCGGCGCTTCGATCATGAGGTGCACGTCCAGCGGCAAGCGCGTTGCCCTTTTGGCGGCAGCCACGACGAGCGGTCCTATGGTCAGATTCGGGACGAAGTGGCCATCCATCACATCGACATGAATGTAGTCTGCCCCGCCGGCCTCCGCGGCCACGATCTCAGATCCTAAGTTTCCGAAGTCGGCGGAAAGTATGGATGGCGCGATCTTGATCAAGCCACGACTCCGAAGATTTCGTCAGTACGGGACCCTCTGGGATCGAAAGGGCCGAACACACCCTGTCCGGCTCTCCAGTGGGGCAATCATACAATGGAATGACTGAAAGAGCAAAGAACTATGCCACCGAGCCCGACTCGCGGGGGGGACTACTGCGAAAGGCGCCTGCGCAATTGCCCGCAGCCGGCATCGATGTCAATGCCGCGACGCATGCGCATCGTGCAAGGAATGCCCCTGCGCTCCAAGACGGCCTTGAATGCGCCTGCGGCCTGGGCAGTCGAAGGCTGATAGGGGGACTCGACAACCGGGTTCAAGGGGATCAAATTGACATGGCAAATCAGCCCTCGCAGCACCGTCGCCAGCTCGCCAGCCAAGGCTGTGGAATCGTTGATGCCTTGCATCAACGCATACTCGAACGTTACCCGCCTGTGGGTGCGATCGATATATTGTCGGACGGCAGCCATCACCTCTCGAAGAGGGTATCGATGGTTGATCGGCACGAGCTGTGTGCGCAATAGGTCATTAGGAGCATGCAAGCTGACGGCGAGGTTGATCTGGAGCGGCTCCTCGGCCATGCGTAGGATCCCTGGCGGGAGGCCCACGGTAGAGAGTGTGATGTGCCTGGCGCCGAGATTCAAGCCGTCCTTGCTCGTCAGAGTGCGCAGCGCCTGCCAGACGCGCTCGTAGTTCGCCATCGGTTCTCCCATGCCCATCAGGACCACGTTGGTCAGCCGCCCTGATGCTGCTCCCGCCTCGGCGTTTGGGGACACTAGCCAGCGTGCCGCGGCAAGCACCTGAGCGACGATCTCTGCCGACGTCAGGTTGCGGGCCAGGCCTGCTTGCCCGGTGGCGCAAAAGACACACCCCATCCCGCAGCCGGCCTGGCTGCTGATGCAGACAGTGCGGCGTTCCGTGACGGCGTCGGGCATGGGGGTCATAGATTCCCCAGAGTCAGGTCCCGTAGTCGCCTCGAGGCGAGTTAAGCCTGCGCCATCCGCATAGAGCATCAACACGGTCTCGATGGTCTGGCCGTCCTGGAGCTGGAACAACCATTTTACGGTCTGACCATCGCGCGAACGCTGTTCGTGCACCAGCTCGAGGGGATTGAGGCTGATCTCCGCGCCGAGACGATCCCGCAACACCCCGGGCAGATTGGTCATCTGTGCGGCATCGCTGGCCAGCTTCTCGTATATCCAGCCGCGCACCTGCTCTGCCCGATAGCGCGGCTGACTCCAGCTCGCCATAAGCTTGACGAGCTGGGGCTGGGTCAAATCCAATAGGGAGATGCGTTCGCTCATGGAAGCAGTATAGCCGAGCTGAAGGAGCCCTGTCAATGGCCGGCGAGACAGAGCCATGAGTGCAGGGGGATGGGCAGAAGGCCCGCACCCGTGCTGCGCCACACACGTCCCGCTGGCGGGTCAACCCGGCGCAGCTTTTTGTTGGAGGCACCCGGCTGCGGTATAATCCTTACCGGAATTCCGGAGTGGAGCGTGCTAGTGGCGAACATCCGACCCTATCCTTTTACCGCGATCGTGGGCCAGGATCGCATGAAACGGGCCTTGATCCTGAATGCCATCAGCAATGGCATCGGAGGCGTTCTCATTCGCGGCGAGCGCGGCACGGCTAAGTCCACGGCCGCGAGGGCGCTGGCCGCACTCCTGCCCGAAATCGAGGTGGTAGCCGACTGTCCATTTGCCTGCGATCCCAGCGGACTCGATACCCTGTGCGACAACTGCCGGGACCGTCTGGCGCACGGCGAAATCCTTCCGACGACCCGCCGGCGTACGCGCTTCGTGGACCTACCGGTCAGCGCTACGGAGGATCGAGTGGTCGGCACACTCGACATCGAGCGCGCTATCCAGCAGGGAGAGCGCCATTTCGAGCCCGGCGTACTGGCGGCGGCAAATCGCGGGCTCCTCTATGTGGATGAGGTCAACCTCCTGGACGATCATGTCGTGGATCTGCTGCTCGACTCAGCGGCCATGGGTGTCAACGTGGTTGAGCGCGAAGGGATTAGCTTCAGCCACCCTGCCCGTTTCATCTTGGTAGGTACAATGAACCCCGAGGAGGGCGATCTGCGCCCGCAGCTCCTGGACCGCTTTGCCCTATGTGTGGACATGCACGGTATCCCCGACCCGCGCCAGAGGGTGGCGATTGTCGAACGCCGCGTAGCTTATGAGGCGGACCCCGAGGGCTTCTACCAGGAGTGGTTGCCCCGGGAAGAGCAACTTTCGCTCGAGATTGGCCGGGCACGGGATCGTCTGGTCCAGGTCGCTCACACGCAGCGCGACCTGTATACCATCGCACAATTGACGACTTCTTTCAAGGTCGACGGTCACCGCTCCGATATCGTGATTTTGAAGACTGCGCGGGCACACGCGGCATGGTCCGGACGGATAAGTATTGCTGAGCAGGACATCCTCCTGGCGGCCGAGCTGGCCCTGCCTCACCGGCTGAAACGGCAGCCATTTGAAGAGACCGTGATGGATGCCGGTCAGCTGGAGGAACGGCTGCACAAGGCTCGAGCCGAAGCGCCGCCCGACCTGCCCCCTCCCCAGGCCGATGCCAAGCAGTCGGCCGACACAAAAAAAGCACCCAGCCGCTAGCTGAAGAGACCCAATCCACAGCTAGCGGCATGCCCCCGGACGACGCAGCGCAGTCGCAAAGCGCCGGCAAAGGCCCGCCGGCCCAACGACCGGTGCAGATCGGCAAGGACTTCCAGGCCAAGCGACTGGACACACCCCTGGATAAACTCACGCGCCGGCATGCTGGCAAGCGCAGTGTCACGCTGACGCAACGCAAGCGCGGACGCTACGTGCGCTCCACGCCCATGCAGGGCCGTCCTGAGGATATCGCTTTCGACGCCACCTTGCGCACCGCAGCGCCTTTTCAACCCCGGCGGCGAGCCGAGGGCGCGAAAAAGAAGCTCGCCTTCCTGGTCAAGCGCCAGGACTTGCAGCGCAAGGTGCGCGTGCGGAGGGCGTCGAACCTGATTCTCTTTGTGGTCGATGCGTCGTGGAGCATGGCTGCAGCCGAGCGCATGGAGGCCACCAAGGGGGCGATCATCTCGCTGCTGCACGATGCCTACCAGCGCCGCGATCAGGTCGGCCTGGTGGTGTTTCAGCGTGAAGAAGCCCGTATCGTACTGCCGCCAACTTCCAGTGTGGAGTTGGCCCAGCAAGCGCTACGAGATATCCCTGTGGGCGGTAAGACCCCGCTGTCGGCGGGGCTGCTGGCGGCTTACCGTGTGTGCATGGCCGCACGGCGGCGCGATGCCGAGGTGATGCCGCTCATCATCATCCTGACCGACGGGGCCGGCAACGTCTCGGTGACCGGGATGCCGCCCAACGAAGAGGCCGCCCGGATGGCTGACATGATTCATCAGAGCCACTTGCGCACAGTCGTGATCAACATGGAGCACCCCGCCTTCGATCGGGGCCTGGCGCAACAGCTTGCGAATGCCTTAGGCGGCACCTGTTACACTCTACCCGAGCTGAAAGCGGACGCGTTGGTACAGACCGTGCGGAGTGAGATTGTAGCCAAAAATGACGGTCTGACGCGGGGTTAGGGTTTTGACGACGGACTGCTCGCCCACAGTCGATGCCTCACGACAGGCCACCTCCCGAACGCCTCTCGCCGATCTGGCACTGCTTCTGGTTACCCTGATCTGGGGCAGCACTTTCGTCATGGTGAAAGACGCCGTGGCGTCGTACCCCGTGTCTTCCTTCCTGGCGTTGCGCTTCAGCTTCGCTGCGCTGGCCTTACTGCCGTTGGTTTTGATCAGGCGCAGAAGATTGGCTCCGCTGGGAGGGGTCAGACGTGCGGCGATTTTGCGTGGCGCCATCGCCCCGCTCCTGATCGGCGTCGCGCTCTTCGCCGGGTATGGCTTTCAGACCGTCGGGCTGCAGCAGACCACGCCCGCCAAAGCAGGTTTCATTACCGGTCTGGCGGTGGTGTTGGTGCCTCTGGTTTCCGGGTTTGTCTTGCATCAAGCCCCGGGGCGCAACGCGTGGATCGGCGTGGGCCTCGCCCTGGCGGGCTTGGCTCTTCTGACCCTGCACGCCGACCTGCGCATCAGCAGCGGTGACCTCCTGGTGCTGGCCTGTGCCGTGGCGTTTGCCGCTCATATTCTGCTGACGGGCCGGTTTGCCCCAAGCCACGATCCTTTGGTCTTGACCATGGGCCAGATCCTGGTCGTCATCATTCTCAGTGGAATCACCGCCCTTGGGAAGCAGGCGCCGCCGCTTACCCGTCAAGTGGTGTTCGCAGCAGCATTCACAGGCGTCCTGGCTACATCTGCTGCGTTCGGCATTCAAACCTTGGCGCAACGCTTCACCACGACGACACACACAGCTTTGATCTTCGCCGCTGAGCCGGTCTTTGCCGCTCTATTCAGCTTTTTGCTGATTGGAGAGGCCCTTGGAACACGTCAGCTGGTGGGGTGCGGCTTGATCCTCGCCGGGATGATCGTCGCAGAAATCAAGCTCGGGAGCGAGCGTCCGCATGCCTGACACAACGACCACCATCGCCGAATTGCGCTCTCTAGTGGATGAGTTTGTCACAGCGCGCGAATGGCGTCCGTTCCACAACGCCAAGGACCTGGCCGTGTCGATTGCGATCGAAGCGGCCGAGCTTCTTGAGGAGTATCAGTGGCAGGATGCTGCGCAGGTCACGGCGGCGGGGGCTGACCCTGAAGCTCGGGAACGCGTGCGCTTTGAGCTGGCAGATGTGTTGATCTACTGTCTGAGCCTGGCCAGTGCGCTGGATCTCGACCTCAGCACAGCGATTCGCGACAAGCTGGCCGTCTCAGCGCGCAAGTATCCTGCTGAGGACTACCTCGGTCGCGCCCGGAAACCGGGGCAGCTCGATCGCTAGGGCCCAGTCGAACAGCGAGGGTACCGGCTGCATCCCCGGCTGCGGCGTGACTCCAGTCTTTCGCCTCAGCGCAGCAGGTCAGCGGTATCCAGCATCAAGGTAACCGGCCCCTCGTTGACCAATGCCACATTCATCTTAGCGCCAAACTGCCCAGACGAGACCGGCACTCCTTGAGCACGTACCTGCGCGGCAAAATGCTCCACCAGCGGGGCGGCCTGTTCCGGCCGCGCAGCCTCTGTGAAGGCGGGCCGGCGCCCCTTGCGCGCGTCGCCGTACAGCGTGAACTGCGATACCACAAGGATCGCGCCTCCGACGTCAGCCAACCCCAGGTTCATCTTTCCGGCGTCGTCTTCGAAGAGGCGCAGCCCCGCGATCTTGCGGGCAAGCCATTCGGCTTCAGCTATGCCGTCGGCAAGGCCTACCCCTAGCAAAACCAGGAACCCCCGGTCGATGGCCCCTACGATGTGCCCATCCACCCTGACGGATGCGGAGCTTACTCGTTGGACGACTGCCCGCACGGCCTACTCTCCGAAGCTAGCTGTCACAGACCTGCGGCGCGCGCCGTCTCCTCCAGTACCTGTGCTGAGCGGTGGAACGCTTCGAGTTCCTCTTCGCTCATCCCTGGTACCAGCACTCCGGCGACCCCGCGACGATCGAGAATTGTGGGCAGGCTCAGACAGATCCCGGATACCCCGAGCTGACCGGTCATCAACGTGGACACCGTCAGGATTGTATTCTGGTCGCGGAGTATCGCCTCAACGACTTGCCTGACGCCCAACCCGATAGCATAGTAAGTCGCGCCCTTCCTCTCGATGATCTCGTAAGCCGCTCTCCGCACCTGCCGGGCGATCTCCTCGAGCATGGCCTCCTCGCAGGGGCGCCCGCGTTGGCTGCAGAACTCACCGATCGGCATGCCGGCCACCATGGCCCGGCTCCACACGACCACTTCACTGTCGCCGTGCTCGCCGATCACATAACCGTGGACGCTGCGGGGATCCACATCCAGCTGGTGGCCGACCAATGACCGCAACCGTGCGGTGTCCAGTACGGTACCGGAGCCGAGGACGCGGTTGGGGGGAAGTTCCGAGAATCGCAGTGTAGCGAGGGTTAAAACGTCTACCGGGTTGGCCACAACCAGCAAGACCGCGTCAGGCGCTGCATGGGCGATTTGCGGGACGATGCTGCGGAAGATGTCCGTGTTCCTTCTCACGAGCTCCAGGCGAGTCTCTCCCGGTCTTTGGGCGGCGCCAGCTGTGACTACGACCACTTGCGCGCCCGCACAATCGCTGTAGCCGCCGCTGCGAATAGTCACCGGCTGGACGAACGGCGCGCCCTGCGCGAGGTCCATCGCCTCCCCCTCGGCTCTGCGCTCGTTCACGTCGACCAGCACGATCTCGGCGGCAAGCCCGCTGATCATCAGTGCGTAAGCTGATGTAGCGCCTACTGCGCCTGCACCGCCAACGATGGCGATCTTGTTTGCATCCATTGATCACCGCCTTCGGGGTTCCACCCACAAATCGATGTTGTACCCGATCATCCTGGGAATTCGGATTGACTCAAAGTCCGCCCGCGGGTTCGCCAGGGGTTCAGGCCAGCGATTCCGGCCCTTCCACCCACGACGCGCCGTCGGGTCCAACCTCTCGCTTCCAGATCGGGGCGATCTGCTTCACCCGGTCGATGGCGTAGTGGCAGGCATCAAAGGTTTCGCGCCGGTGAGCGGCGGCGATGGCAATGACGACAGCGATGTCTCCTACCTCAAGCCGGCCCACGCGATGAACGATACTGATCGCTTGCACGGACGGCCAGCGCTGCCGAACCTCTGCGCCGATTGCGGCCAGCGTCGACTCGGCCATCTCAGCGTAGGCCTCGTACTCGAGGTAGTCGGTGACGACGCTGGCGGCATCCGATGCGCTGGTCGTGCCGCCTCCCGAAGGGACATGCGTGATGCCGCGGACCGTACCCGCAAACAGCGTGATCCCCCCGCGATCCGGCGCCGACACGCGCGTGGCAACCTCGTCAATCGAGAGCGGCCGGTCCACGACTTCGAATAGCTTCTCAGCCCCCCCGCTCACCGGCGGGATCAGCGCGACCTCGTCGCCATCGACCAGCACCCGGTCCGGCGCCGCAAATGAGCGATTGACGGCCACGGTGAAGTGCCGCTCGAGCAAGTTCGCGTCTGGGTAGGATGCATGCAGCCGGGCAAGCAGGCCGGCCACATCGGTCCCTGCCCTGAGATCCACAGTCCGGTTATCCCAAGCCAGCGCTTCCCGCAGCGCGGCGAACGCACGGACCCGCACTGCTATCATCGCCGGGACATCAGAATTACGTGCGTTCATCGGAAACTGTCCATTCTCGCCTGCCGCTCATTGCGCCTGCCCCATGCCGGAACGCCACTCGCCGCTCTTGCCGCCACGCTTTTCGAGCAGGCGAACGTCGCTGATTATCATCCCGCGCTCCACGGCTTTGGCCATGTCGTAGATCGTAAGCGCCGCGACTGTGACTGCGGTCAGCGCTTCCATTTCCACACCGGTCTGCCCGTGACACCGCACGGTCGCCGTGATCTCGACCGCCGGCGTGTCCTCGTCGAATGTGAACTCCACGCTCACGTGCGTCAACAGCAGCGGATGGCAAAGCGGAATCAGCTCGGCCGTGCGCTTGGCAGCCATAATACCGGCAACACGGGCCGTGCCGATCACATCGCCCTTTGCCAGGTTTCCGGCGCGCAGCAGGCGCAAAGTCTCGGACAGGAGCAGCACCCGTCCGGCCGCGACGGCTTCACGTCCGGTTTCGGGCTTCGCGCCCACATCTACCATGTGCGCCTGTCCCTGTGGGTCCAAGTGTGTCAACTCAGTCATATCACTATCTCGCGATCTCACCAGGCATACGTGTTGAGGCGATTCTAGCCGAAGTGGCGTGGTTACGCAACGCCCTATCGCCCTCCAAACGCGCAACCTCCCGCAGGCATCAGCCTGCGGGAGGTGTTAAGGATCGCTTCGGGTAGCGGGCTCACTTCAATTGCGAGCGGATGCGAGCGGATGCGAGCGGAAGTCGGAGATCCGCCGGCCTTATGCCGATCTCTCGCGATCGGGTTCCTCAGGCATCAACACCTGGCCGCTTTGCAGCAACAAGAGCGGGGGTGCGTTGCGCGTGATGCATTCGGCATTCACTACGCACTTGACCACTTCCGGGTGTGAGGGGATCTCGTACATTACGTCGAGGAGGATGCGCTCGATAATCGTGCGCAGCCCGCGCGCGCCTGTCTTTATCTTCATCGCCTCCTGGGAGGCTGCGCGCAGTGCTTCGGAGGTAAAGCTCAGCTCTACTCCGTCAAGCTCGAACAGGCGTTGGAACTGTTTGACGAGCGCATTTTTTGGCGCCGTGAGGATCGCGATCAATGATGCCTCATCCAGCGGATCGACGCTGACAGTCACCGGAAGCCGCCCCACGAATTCCGGGATCATCCCGTAGGCCAGGAGATCGTCGGAGATCACATGCTGGAGCAGGGCCGCGCTCTGAGCCTCTCGGCTTGCCGGCAGTTCGATGCCGGTCTGGAATCCCACCCGCCCCTTGAGTCCCACCCGCTGCCCGACCACGTTCTCCAGGCCTGAGAAGGCGCCGCCACAGATGAACAGGATGTTGCGCGTATCGAGCTGGACGAACTCCTGGCTCGGGTGTTTGCGGCCACCCTGAGGAGGGACATTGGCCACGGTGCCTTCGATGATCTTTAAGAGG
>Ga0315273_10001877_pt1 | contig 24327 bp, 26 predicted proteins | sample YL17G02_0_MG_FD_205753 | JGI IMG/M metagenome (GOLD analysis project Ga0315273, IMG submission 205753) | Sediment microbial communities from Yellowstone Lake, YNP, Wyoming, USA - YL17G02_0 | ecosystem: Environmental > Aquatic > Freshwater > Lake > Sediment | place: USA: Wyoming | collected... | reverse complement strand
GCATGGAGGGCTCTTCCTCTGTCTGGTAGGACCCACCAGCGATTGAAGCGCCTTTAACGCCGGTTACGATGGCAACTATTTCGAGCTTGCCCTCGTAGTTCTGCATAATCCTTGCGCCCCACTTTACGTTCGCCTCTGCGTCCATCTTCTCGGTGATCATTTCTCCTGCCTTGATCGCGTCTCCAAGCGTGAGGTCGGATCCACCTGTGATGTGAATCAATGCGCCCTTCGCGCCTTCGAAGTCAACGTCAAGCAGCCTGTTCTTGATAACACCCTCGGATGCAGCACGCACCTTGTCAGTGCCCTTGCCCTCACCGACTGCAATGAAACCAACGCCTCCGCCTTCCATGATTGCACGGACATCAGCGAAGTCGATGTTGATCAGCGATGGCTGGGTAATGGTCCAAACAAGGCCTGAGATTGCCCTTGCGAGGATCTCGTCTGCTACTGCAAATGCCTCTGTCATCGGAAGGTTCGGGACCAATGCCACGAGCCTGTTGTTGTCGAGTATGATCACAGAGTCGCAGCTCTTCTTGAGTTTCTGGATGCCCTCATCAGCCTTCTTCTTCCTCGCCCTCTCCAGGGAAAATGGGTAGGTTACCATGGAAACTACGATCGCGCCTTGGTCTTTTGCAATCGATGCAACGACCGGGGCTGCTCCACCACCAGTTCCTCCACCCATACCAGCGCAGATAAATACCAGGTGCGCTCCATCGAGCTCTTTCTCGATTAGCGGCCTGTCTACCTCGGCTGATTTCGCACCGACATCCGGATAGCCTCCTGCGCCAAGACCCTTTGTCACGGATCGGCCGATGAGCACTTTCTTTGCCCTCTCATGGACAATGTTCAGGTGCTGCTTGTCCGTGTTTATGGCAACAAGTTCAGTACCCTTCACGCCGGATTTTATCAGGCGATTTATGGTATTGTTTCCTGCACCACCCACACCGACAGTCACGATCTTAATTGACTCAGAGCTCAGCGCTTCGCTGCTGCTCTCTTCCGGCGCACTTTCCCCCATAACAGATTTTACCAAGTCTTCCATATTTCCACCTTTTGCCACCTTTTTTACCCAAACTTTACCTCATTATCGTGCATGTTTTACCCAATTCTTTCGGGAGGATTTTTGGGTATATTGGTTGACGGTGGGCGGCTTTAAATACTTTTGTTTAAACGTCGATGACTCCAAAACGTTATGCTGATTGTTTTACCACTGTAGCTCTTCCTCGAGAGGTAAACGATTTAAATGTATTTAATGAATGCATGCATATGGTACGCGTGATAACAATAATGGATGACGTGTATGCAGAATTATACAAGCTCAAGCGCTCGAAGGATATGTCTTTCTCCGAGGTTCTGCGCTATCTTTTGAGTGAGCAGTCCAAGGAGGGGAAATCCATAATCAGGCTTGCGGGCAGCATAAGCGAGATAGATATAGACAGAAGAGCAGTAAGCATGATAAAGAGGGGAAGGGGAATGCTCGGATGGAAGAATCCGGAATGATAGGGGGGATGCCGTGGAAATCAATTTGATCTGTGTTCAAATCTCTCCATTTTTTTGGTGATAAAATGGAGAAGATATGCCTTGATTTCGAGGCAGCACTCGAGTTTCTCAGGGGAGAGCCAACAACAATAGAGAAATTAAAGTGGTATGCGGACAGGGAGGAAGTTTGCGTAAGCGCTTTCACCATTGCCCACCTTATGGAAACAATAAGGAAAATTGATGTTACCATTGCTTTCATGAACTCAGTCACAGTTCTCCCATTTGATAAAAAATCAGCAGTATTGCTAAACAGGTTACTGGCTGAAGCAAGGGAAAGAGGCCAACAGGTAAAAGTCATTGATCATCTTGTTACGGCATCCATCTGCATGGCGAATGACGCATTCCTGTTCACAAAATCTCCGGCAAATTACGAGGGAGTGAAAGGGCTGAAAAGGGTTTGAATCATTGGCAGAGGCAGCCGCATGTTATCGTCAGACTACCTTCCTTCTTCTCAAGGCCAATCTGGTTATAACCGTCGAGAGAGACATTGCTGCTCTTCACCGCGCTGCATACGTCCTGGCATATCTTCAGGCATGTGTTAAGCTCCCCGGCGGCCTGCTCTGCAACCTGCGTACAGCCGCTAAGAACGAGGAAACCTACCAGAACAAACGCGATAAACAACCGCATAAATAAATCACCATTAGTATGAGCACTTATACCTTTACCTTATCCGGGTTCACCCTCAGTTTACTAATTACTTTATCAAGATCGCGCAAACCTTCCACGCCCAATCTCCTGGCCATGAACTTCATTGCATTTCCTGAAATGTTTTCAGCTTCATTCACAACCTGCCTTAGATAGTGAAGAACCCTTTTCCCGGGCCTGGGCTCCAGCGAATTGACAAAAGACTGGTCTGAGAGGTTTGAATCAAGCTCTCTAAGCCCTTCCACACCGATTTTCCTGGCCATGTACCTGAGGGAAGCCCTTTGAATAAGAGGAGCGTTGTCGATTACCTTACGTATATTATGAAGAGTTCGCCTTTCTACCCCGACCGGCTGCGCACATCCCCAGTGCATATGTTTATTCTATACATTGTCTTATAATAATTTTTCTATTAGATTAACCTTATGCAACTTAAGGCCATTGTCCTCTCCGGCTACGGAATAAACTGCGAGGCCGAGTCAAAGTACTGCGTGGAAGAGACTGGCGGTTTAGCTGACATAATCCATGTTAACAAGCTCATTGAGAACCCAACCATGCTAGAGGAATACAATATGCTTTTTATTCCCGGGGGTTTTTCATTCGGGGATGACCTTGGTTCTGGAAAGGTTTTTGCCAACAAGCTTAAGTTCCGCATCTCTGACCGGCTCCTTGATTTTGTAAAATCAGAAAAGCTCGTTTTGGGAATATGCAACGGGTTCCAGGTTCTGGTGAAGCTCGGCCTTCTTCCAGAGCCGGACTATGTGCAGCGTGTGACTCTTACTGTAAACGACTCCGGGCATTTTGAAGACAGGTGGGTGGCGCTTAAGGCAAACGAAAAATCCCCGTGCGTTTTTTCAAAAGGAATACGGATGATGCTGCTTCCTGTTCGGCATGGCGAGGGAAAGTTCATCGCAGCCAATGAACAGACGCTAAGGCAGCTTTCGGAAAACAACCAAATAGTCTTCCAGTATGTAGATGAAAAAGGAGGGCTTGCCGGATATCCATACAATCCGAACGGATCACAGCTTAACATTGCTGGAGTGTGCGACCGGTCCGGACGGGTGTTTGGCATGATGCCCCATCCTGAAGCATTCAACTCAGTGCAGAACTGCCCCTATTGGCCAACCGGCCTGATCAAGGAAGCCCAGGGCATGCGAATTTTCAAAAATGCAGTTGACTGGATGAAAGGAAAATAGAATTAAATTCTGAAATTCTATTCGCTTTTTATTGAGCAAATCGTTGCTTTTGCGATCATCACAAACCCCAGCATGACTACGAGGAGTGGCCACCCCTTTGCCACCCATTCAAATTCCGGCAAAAAACCCAGCGTCACAGGAAGCAGGACTAGCCCAAGAGATATCAGAAGATAGCCGGGAAGGCCTGGGTTCGGATGGTCGCAACTGCCGCAAACGCAAGATTCTTTCTTCACTTCCAACTTTTTTTCCGAGGATTTTGATTTTTTTCTGGTCACCATATTCATCACCCTCATCGTGATAAATGCTAGTTATTTTGGGAAACGTTTAATAATCATTCTGAGAAATACCACAAATTTATTGCATTTTCACAGGAAATAGTTTAAAAGAAGGATTCCTGAAGGAAGCGCAAGCAGCACAAAAGAGATCTGGAATGTTGTGTGCACAAGATCAAGGATCGTGTGGCCAAAAAACTGGGTCATTTCTTTATTGCTGTCAATTCTGGAAAAAATCCTGCCTGCAAAGACAACCATAAGAATTACCGGCAGAGCAATTGCAGAAATTGCGAGCACGATGTCAAAGATAGGGGTTTTGGCAAGCCTTGCAACGGATTTGAGGTTCGATTGAAGGAAGAAAAACGCAGCGATTCCGACGACAAAAATAAAGGCGTCAACCGCCCTGCCGGCTTCTGAGTAGATACCCTTCATCCATTCCTTTTCGAGCATCCGGAAAGTCCGCGGGATCTCCCAGACGAAGAATGAGATTACAAAAATGAACGTTATAAGGTTGATGCCAGATTGCGAAAGATATTGCGCCAGGTAGTAGGAAAAATCCATGGCTTTGAATCTGCTGAATGAGGATTTAAAACCTTCTGTCCAGATAAAAAATCATGAAAACAAAAAAGGCAGTTATTTTCCTGAACGATGACTGCGATTGGTGCAAGGAGACGAAGGCGCTGCTTGACAAGGTTGGCGCTGACTACGTCGCCCTGGACGTTAGGAAAAATGACATGGCAAAGGCCATATCCAAGAAGATGTGCGAGGGCCGGGAAGTCTGTATGCTCATAAAGGGCGAAGTGCTGACAAAGTTTGATAAGAATAAACTGGCTGACGCTATTCTTGATGATTGACCTGTTTAACTTCTGTTTTCCCATTACCAGATGATTCGCTGCCTTTCCTCTGTGTTCTAGAAAGACGTCGTCTCCTGCATTTAAATGCTCCGTCAGTCGATAATAGCAATTTAAACGTATACGACTTCTTCGATTGACGTATCCTTTATAAACAGTAACCTGGGAATAACTCTTGGGAGAATTAATGGAGAAGATCAAAGCGGAGATCGCCGGAGAGATTGCGCTTTCTGACGATCCGGGCGCTACCATGAAAAAATGGCGCGACATATTCAACATTGCGCAGGTCGAGCTTGCGAAACATCTCAAGATTACTGTGTCAACGATCTCCGATTATGAGGGAAGCAGACGGAAATCCCCTGGCGCAGGAGTGATAAAAAGGTTCGTGAACGCGCTCTTTGATATCGACCAGACAAAGGGCGGGCAGATAACAGCAAAGTTTGCCGAGAAACAGAAGCCTGTTAGCGATTTCTTCGAGGTGCACGAGTTCGCTCGGGCAATAACGCTGAGAGATTTCGTTGGCCTGATAAAGGGTCAGGTCCTGAGCAACGATGACCTTGTTGACTCCACGCGAATATACGGATACACACTCATAGACAGCATCAAAGTCATTCTGGAAATGCCATTCTCCTACTTCCAGAACCTCTATGGGAACGTGAACGAGCGCGTGTTCATTTTTACTGGCATTTCCACAGGAAGGAGCCCGATGGTGGTCATCAGGGTGAGCTCATCGAAACCCTCTGCAGTCGTGCTCCACAACATCGACCCCAACAAGGTGGACAGGCTCGCTGTGAGGATATCCGAAAAGGAGCGCATACCGCTGATTCTTACGAAAGCAACTGTGGAAGAGATGAAGGACGCGCTGAACCGGATTTAGAGAATAAAGAATTATTTTAGGTGTGGCGGCAGTCCCTTATTACCTGTGCCATTACCATTCAGAAGTTTTTCCCTGCGCTCAGAAAGCTCGTGGATCTCTTCTGCTATCTTTGCACTTACTGCAGCGGGTAGCTGCATCAGAGCATGATAAGCATTTTCATCCAGCGATAGGGCATCTTTAATATCTTCAAAATGGTGTCGCCAAGCTTCTCTATAGTTAAATATTTCATCACCCACGTCACCCAACAACTTCCCAAAAGGAGTTGTCAATAAAGTTCCAATAATTTTGCCAGATGAACGTTGTAGTACTCCAATATGTTTTGATTTATCTCCAGCTTTAACTTCGATCAAGAAGGGAAACCAACATCCACGCACAATACTTACTTCGCATTCGCCATATACTGTTTGTATGCCTTCCAGAAAATCTTTATCCTTCTTTGCCATTTTGTTCAACGCAACAACCATTTTGTGTATCTCTTTCGCTTTTCTGCTCAACTCTTTTTTGCATTCTTTTTTTCTTCTGCCCAACTCTCTCCGGTATCCCTTTGCTGCTTTTTTCCTTTCGGTCTCATATTTCTCTAGTTGCGCCAGACCTGATGTGACCGAACTGGCAGCAGGCACCATCGCCCTCCCCATTCCTTCGAGCGCTTCAGAAACCTCTTTCGCGTTCTGGAAGCGGTCTGATTCCTGGAACCTCACCATCTTTTCCAGAACCGCGGCGAATTCAGGAGAGATGTTGGCGTGTTTCCCAAGAACGATCTCATGATTATCATCCTTCAATTCATCTGGGTCCTTGCCCGTTACCATACTGATTATCGTGGCGCCCAGGCCATGGACATCGGAGGATGTGGTCGCCTTGCCATATGCTATCTGCTCGATGGGTGCAAAACCCGGAGTACCGCACATCGTTCCCTGAAACGTGCCTTTCTGCTCAAGGGCAACTGTGCCGAAGTCACTGAGCCAGCACTTGCCCTGCGGGTCTATGATAATATTGTTCGGTTTTATGTCTCTGTGCAGGATCGGAGTGGTGAATCCCTGCAGGTATTTCATGATGTCGAGCATCTGGCGCAGGATGTCTTTGGCTTCTGCCTCATTGAACTTCCTGCCTTCTTTGATAAGCTGCCCGAGGCTCTTGCCTTCTATGTACTGGCTGACAATGCAAAATCTTGTCTCGCCCTCAACCTCCCTTGAGAAGCTGTCAACATATTGCGGGATGTTAGGATGGAATAGCTGCTTCAGGACCCCTGCTTCCTTTCCGAACACGTCTATAGCGTGCTTGCATGCCTCTTCGCTCATGCCAGGCAGTAAAACTGTCTTGAGCTCCTTTATGACAACCACGTTCCCATCCGGGCCGATCGCCCTCCTCGCAATCCCTGACGTGCCCTGGCCGATTGCCTGGATATCCCGATAATCATTATACTTGTCATTCCTAAGCGGAAAGAATCCGGTTTCCAATAACTCGCGGCTTGACCATGGCTTGCTGGCTGCCACTGGGCGTGGCTGTTGCTCTTTTAATATTGGTCCATCTGCCATTATTTCTTTATGTAGCAAACTCTTTATAAAGATTCTCTTTTAGTCATTTATTAACACATTAAGCTGTTTCACACTGCATTCTTCCTGTCCACAAAATAATAAATCGCGATACTGATCGGGAAAATCAGGAATGCTGCAATCCACAGTACCTTCCTCAAAATGCTGAACTTACTTGAATGAAGGACTTCGATGACTGCCAGGAGGACAAGGCCGATGAAAGAAATCGCAGAGAGAAGGATCAGAAGAAATGGGCCAAAGGCGAAAATCGTCCGGAGCAGGCCGCAGACATCACCGCCTGCACATATCGACGGTAGAACCATGTAGATGACGATGCATATGATGGCTACAACCATTGAGATTACAGGTAACAATACGCCCCATTTCCAGATTTTGTCATCCACGAAGAGATAACCGCGATAAGGGTTTAAAATCCCGAAGCTAAGGTTTCGCTCCCAGCAGGTTCCTATAACCCGGAGTCCACTCGTCTGTCTTCATGAGTACGGACTCGATGTTCTTTATCACGAACGGGAATTCTAGCTTCACTTTTTCCATCAGCTCCCTGTAGTCGTGATAGCTGGGCACTACTATTTCCGGCTCTATGTCCCAGATGTTCCGGATGAAGTACTGGATTCCGGGGAGCGAGGACATGTAAGCGAGGAGCTTTTTCTCGTCCTCCTTCGTGTACCTCTCGAGGTGCATTATCGCCTTGTAGTGCTCGAGGCCTAGCGCGTTGAGGTTAATGCCTATACGGTACTGGATTATTACACCGGACTGCACCATCTTTTTCATGCGCGCTGCCACTGTCGCCGGGTTCGAATCCACACGCGTTGCGAGTTCTGTCACCGGGATCCTCCCGTTATTCACGATCTCGCCGAGTATCTTGTGGTCCAAATCATCCAGCCCGCTTGGAACGAGCTCACCGGCGAACATAACTGGCTCGCGCAGCTCTCCTGTGAAATACATCTTCGGGTATTGCTTGACATCCACCAGGACATCATGAAAATTCTTCACAATGATATTCCCGAATCCGGAAATGATCTCATTCTTGAGCGTGTAGAACTCATAATCGGATTTCGCAAATACTCCGAATATCAGGTCCCACGCGCCATCGCACTCGCCCATCCAGTACACTATGCCTGATTTCCTCAGATACCCGAAAAGGCGCAGCTTCTCCTCTGGAATGTTCCGCAGCTGAAGGTAGATTTTGTATATCTTGCACCCCATCCTGTGCGGGTTTATGGAGGTGTTGAAGCTCGTAATTATGCCCCGCTCAACAAGACGCCTGATGCGATATTCCACGCTCTGGCGGGATTTGCGCGCGATCTTCGCCAGCCTTGCAGAAGGGATTCGACAGTTCCTGTCGAGCTCAGCGAGGATTACCCTGTCGGCTTTGTCTAGTTTTTCCTTAAAGTCATAGACCATGTTTTGCTTTTTAATTGAAAAATATTAAAATCTATGTTTTTTAGCTCATTTTCTCGAATAAACTTTATAATATATCAATTTCCATAGTTTATAACATATATGGAGGTTGATATGTATGAAAATGAAAAGGATTGCGTTCCCGGATGTGCCGAAAAGATTCAAGGACCCGAAAGTTCCTGCTGGATTCGTGAACGACGTCCGCGGCTGGTCGTTCAGCAGGAAGGAGGTCAAGGAGGCGGCGAAGGCAGGAAGGCTACTCACCATGGACGTCGACATGGCTGGCAAAGGCGCTTGCAGCCTCAGGTGCGGGCACTGCTTCAGGAGGACGGCGGAGTTCGGGAAGGAGGCGCGAATTGGTCTGGACGAACTCATGGGTCACATCAGGGAGGCGAAAGCGCTCGGCCTGCGCAGCGTGAAGCTCATCGGACCTGGCGAGCCGCTGGAGGATAGGGGGCTGCTGCCTTTCCTCCGGATGCTGCGGGAGATGGATATCATCCCCCTGATATTCACCAAGGGGCATGTCTTTGGAGATGACCGGCTCTGCGCGAAATTGCACGGCATAGACGGCCGCGTGCTCGCGGAGGAGGTGAAGCGGCTTGGGGCGGGCATCCTTTTGGGAGCCACTTCATTTGAGCCGGAACTGGAGGATGCCACAGTGGGGAGGCAGGGCTACCATGCGACGAGAAACGAGGCCATAATCAGACTTGTGGAAGCGGGCTTAAACGACTTCGCACCAGGTGAACCCACGCGGCTGTCCTTCGTGTGCGCGCCCGTGACGCCGCGGAACATAGGGGAGGTCTATGAGCTCTATGTCTGGGCGCGCGAGCGCCATATTCAGCCGGTCATGGCACCCACCATGATTGCCGGAAAGGCACTGGGCAATCTGTGCGGCCTCGTGCCTGACGGAAATGAGCTGGTGGAGCTTTACGTTAGGATAAACCTGTGGGCCATTGAACACGGGGTGATGACTCTGGAGGAGCTGCGCGAGCAGGGCATCGCTGCCTACGCCGGTGCCGCGCCATGCAACCAGGTCGCTGTGGGGATGTTCCTCAAGGGCCATACGGTGCTCAGATGCCCTGGGGACGACATAAGCGTCCAGGGCGACCTGCGCGAGAAATCTCTCACAGAGATCTGGGAGGGGAGCGAGAACCGACGCTTGTACTCTGGACAGTACAACAACGGATGCCCCCCTAAGGAAGGCAAGTCGTTCCCTGAGAGGTTCTTTGAGAAGGTCATGAAGCTTGTCGAAGAGCACTTCGGTGCTGCCAAGCAGTGACTTTCTTGAAGCGAAGCTTCGAGAGTTGGCGAACGAAGTTCGCCAGATTTTCTTTTAGTTTTTTAAATCCTGCACACCAAATTAACCTATGCCAGAAAAAAAACAAACCAAGTTTATTGTTGTTACTGGAGCAATCATGTCCGGCCTGGGAAAAGGGATTGTCACTTCTGCTATAGGAAAACTTCTTCAGGCACGCGGCTATTCAGTTGTTCCGATAAAGTTTGACGGCTATTTGAACGTAGATTGCGGAACCATGAATCCATTCAGGCACGGCGAGGTCTTTGTTCTTGACGATGGGACCGAGGTGGACATGGACTTCGGGACCTATGAGCGATTTCTTAATCGGTCAATGCCAGGAAGCTGCTCAATAACCGGAGGAAAAATATTCCAGAGGATTATAGAAAGGGAGCGAAAGGGAGAGTATCTTGGCAGGGATGTGCAGTTCGTTCCCCATCTAACGGACGAGATAAAGAAATGGGTGATATCCGTTGGAACAGAAAGCAATGCAGATATCGTTCTAGTTGAAGTAGGCGGAACTGTCGGAGATTTGGAGAACGGCTATTTCCTTGAAGCTATGAGACAGTTACATTTTGAGCACAACAACCTGATCTTCGTGCAGCTGACTTATGTGCCAAGCCTTAGTCCCGGCGAGCAGAAAACAAAACCGACCCAGCACGCAACGAGGCTGCTCCAGTCAATGGGAATCCAGCCTGATATCATACTTACACGCGAGCAGGAGAACCTAGCTGAGGATTCGCGGAGAAAAATCGCACAGTACTGCAACGTTCATGAGAATGCAGTGTTTGACGATCCGGTTGTACGCACTGTTTACGATCTTCCTCTAGCTCTCGAAAAGCAGAACATATATGCAACTATCGCCTCGAAAATGGAACTCGATCCAAAGAAAGAGTCTGATCTAGCGGAATGGAAAAAGACCGTGAAAAAAATAATCGAGCCGAAAAACGATTCGTTGCGAATCGCAATTGTTGGGAAATACATCGCAGTAAAGGATGCTTATGTGAGCGTGAAGGAAGCACTTGTACACTCAGCTGCTGCAATTGACCATGGACTGGAGATCGGATGGATTGAGGCTAGCGATCTTGAAGCGAAAGCTTCGAGAGCTGGCGAACGAAGTTCGACGGATTTAGAAAAGGGAGTGGATGTGGCAAAAGTGCTTGCCGGATACGACGGAATAATCGTGCCTGGAGGCTTTGGCGAGCGAGGAATCGAAGGGAAAATAAAGGCGATCGAGTTCGCAAGAAAGAATAAGATTCCTTATCTCGGCCTTTGCCTCGGTGTCCAGCTCATGGTTGTTGAGTGGGCGAGGAATGTCGCTGGGATGAAGGACGCACATAGCACTGAGTTCAGCAAAAGCACTGCTAACCCGGTAATAGATTTCCTGCCTGAGCAAAAGCAGATTTCGAGAATGGGTGGGACAATGAGGCTCGGGGCTTACGAAGCGTTGCTGAAAAAAGGCACGAGAGCGCATTCCGCGTACAAAGCTGATTCTGTTTTTGAAAGACACAGGCACCGGTACGAAGTCAATCCAGAATTTGTTGATAAACTTGAAAAGTCCGGCTTGATTATTTCCGGAGTTCACCCGAAAAACAACGTCGTGGAAATAGTCGAATGGCCAGGCGAGCAGTTCGGGGTTGCCACACAGGCGCACATCGAATTGAAATCAAGGCTCGAGGCTCCGGCTCCGTTGTTTGTTGCGTTCATGAAGGCGGCTAAAGAGAGTAAAAAAGAAAAGTAGGCTGGGTTAAGGCACGAAGATTATTCTTTTATATCAAGCGCCTTGAGAAGGCTCTTCATGGCTGCAAGTTTTTATGGTTCGACCATGTAGCTTGCGACATTAGCGTCGCCAAATGACCTTCAGACACTAGATCCCAAAGAGCTTCGCTCTTCAGGACGGCCAACCAATGCCACCCCAGAACCGCCCCGCCACCCGACGTAGGCACCGACGACACGCCTGCCGCCGCCGCAGTAGCCGACGTACCGGGCCAGAGAACCGTGCCATCCTGTTGCTTCCTTATCGAACTCAGTTCTCACCCAGCCGTATCTGGCAGTATCAGATGACATTGAACTCAGTTTATCACCATCTGGGAAACCATACTCATCAGGTTTGGCCCAGCCATCCCTCATGAAGTTCATTGCCCTCACTTTACCGGCAATGGCATCCAGACTGACTGGTGAAACCGTAAATTCGTTTTCATCAGTTTGTTCTCCCTTCAATAAGCCTATGGAGGGGTAAATGCCCATACCAACTACTTTTTGTAAGCTTATCTCTCTTCCCTTAAACTGCACCGGAACATCCGGGATTATTTTCCTGTAAAGGACCCCGTCCTCAATCCAAAGCAATTCCCTACCCAATGGTGCGGTCGGGTCTCTATGATAAACGCCGTATTCGTCAGTCCTGACCCAGCGGCTGCCCATGACCGCAGCATAAATTCTGCTTATATTCAATGCGTCATCAACATCTTTTACTTTGGCTACGCCTTCGACCGCAGGGTTAAATCTTCCACGAAGGTTGAACATTTGCGTTTGGGTTATTGAACCCTCCATCGCCCTCATCGGCCTGCCATCAGACAGTTGATTATTTGCTTTTTTAGCAGTTGCAGTACTCATATTTACACCTCGATTGATAATTACATTATGCCATGAAATGTTTATAAATACCACACTTTTACGCACGGCTCCGGGTACGCACGTTATCCGCAGGATAGGATGCTGGTTTAACGTGTTTCTGAAACAAGAGCAAACACCTGGGATCCAGGCATGACGGGTTTTTTAATTATGCAAGTCCTAATCCTTTCATGAGAAGCCCAGAGCTGAAAGACCTGCTCGCAAAGGTACATCACGTCCCGGACGTAATCGCAGTCTATCTGTTCGGCTCCCACGCAAGAGGGGAGGCCAGGAAATCCTCGGACATAGACGTCTGCATAATAACAAAGGACATGTCCTTCGAACAGGAAGCTGAAATAGCAGGCTGGGCAAAGAGCAGGACTGATGTCTCGTTTTTTCAGCGGCTTTCACTGCCGATCCGGTTCCGGGTTTTCCACGAAGGGAAGGAGCTTTACGTCAAAGACGAGCGACTCCTCGGCAGGATAAAGTTCAGGACAATAAAGGAATACCTGGACATCAAGCCAATCCTTGAACGGATGTACCGGGCTGCATTATCTCCGTGATGGCATGAAAAAGATAAAATTCGACAGGGAACGGCTAATTGCCATATCGGACAGCATAATCAGCCACCTCTCCGACCTCGAAAAGGCGATAAGAACGGACGCAGACCTGGATGACCGGATAAGGTTCAACGCCGCTGCCATGAGCATCTTCCAGGCAATCAACCGCTCGATAGACCTGGCCGACGAGCTGATAGTGGAATGCAAACTCAAAACGCCACTGAGCTACAAGGAGTCCTTCGAGATAATCGCAAGCGAAAATATAGTGGACAGCAAAATCTCGAAAAAGATGTCTGAGCTTATCTATTTCAGGAATCTCATTTCGCACGAATATTAGCAGATAACGAAAGACGATGTCATTAAACTGAAGGCCATGATTGGTTCGATAAGGGAATTCGTTCGCATGACCAAGGAATACGTACAGAAACACTCGGCGTGATGCTACTTGTCCATCCTACCGAGCGTCCCATTCGCCGATGGTCGGGCGAGCAGTTCGGAGTTGCGACCCAGGCGCACATCGAATTGAAATCGAGACTGGAAGCTCCGGCTCCGCTGTTTGTTGCGTTTATGAAGGCTGCGAAAGAAGGGAAAGAATAAGAACCATACCTATTTGTCGCTATAACATGATAAAAGAGGTAGTTATTAAAACTTCTGTGCGTATATCCTATTATGGAAATGAAACCTAAAGCGCGCCCGTTGGCTTCGATTGCAGATCCGAGGTGTTTCTGTTTAGGTGAAGATAAGAAACCCGCACCATCCTTTGATCTTTCTATTTCCAAAACCATGGTGGAATTCGGAGACGTCTGGCAAGGCGTATTTTATAGCAAAGGTAATCTTGAATGGTTGAAAAGCGCATTTGAAAGAGAATTTCCAGACAAGAAAGTGAAACTGTTCGATATATCTGGCAATCTTGGTCTGCTCGCGAATCGTTATCTTGCAGATATCCTCTCTTCGACCGAACCGGACACATTGTTAATCGTTCATGGGTATCACAGTGATGCTCTTAGCAATCTTCATGGCGTAATAGACCACCTCAACAGGGGGATGGATAGAGAGATTACACGAAAGCTCTGTAAACTGAATTCCGTTCTGGTTTTTGCTTTTACGGAGGAAGAGGTACATCAATTCAAAGTCATAGGCGGTCGGGGGCATGCGGCTTGTGACAGATCTGATGATATATTGTTTAGGGAAGTTGAACTAATAGAGGAAAAGAAATAGCTACTTGTCCATCTTCCTTATCATGCCCGGCTCCCCTTTTCCAACAAAAGCAAGTGCATCGGCCATCAGCACGCGGACGTAATCCATGAAGTGCCTGTGTTTCAGTCTGATCCATTCAACCTCAAGTTCAGGATGGACTTTCGCCCTGCTTTCAGGTATACGCAATCCTTTGTCAGTACCTGCTGCGTACACATGAGCACTGAGGCCAAGATTCCCTCTCGCAATTTTGCTTACTATCTCCTGCGCGTTCAGCCTTTGGTCAGAGCTGAAGAAGCTGAATCCTGATTCGAAATATCCTCCGCGCAGGTAACGGGAGTCCAGCTGAGGCGTGCAGTGGTCATCAGACCCGAACGTCTGCTGATGCATGCCCCGGCTCTCCAGCCACATGCCCAGCGCGAGATTACAGACATTGGCTGACATAACTTGGGCAGGGCTGAACTCCTCTCTCATGATGTCAGAACCGATGATGGCATTATTGTTCAGGATGTGGGACCTAACTATACCAGATATCCATCTTTTGAACTTCCTATCCTGAAAACGCATTACCTCTGGGGAAATTGACCGGTTCCAAACTTCAACGAAATCAAGCAGTTTCATTCGAGCGATTGCCTCATTCAGGCTGAGCTGGCCCATGTCCACTGCGCCTAGCAAACCAACGACCTTGATAGGAAGCGCTGCGCTTGTATAACTGAATGGATGTGCTGCGCCCATGGCCAGGGCACCGCTGTTCCGTACGTCGGAAAGCTCGCGATAGACATCATCAATGAGCATATTGCCATCTGTTGATCTCCAGTATGATTGCATCTGAAGGCTTTCGTCCCTTTGGGAAAGCACCTTACCAATAATCTCTTCTGCTGCCTCCGTATTCCCAATGAAAAGCAGGTGGTGGGGCCCATTTACGTGCTTCTTTACAAGCGGGACTGTCAACTCAGTTCCGATAATGGCAGTCATGCCTAAAAGCCGGCAAACATCATTCAGAATAACGAATTTGTCGAGGGATATCGAGTTATGGGTTGTGAGCACAAGGACGTCTGCATGATAAAGCATGGCCCGTCTCACAACATCAGCAATGTTGGATATTCCATCATCGAAATATTGCGAGCCATCAAAGAACTGGCCTGTATGGACATGGCACTGCATGCGATACTCATTCGAGTCCTTGGCTTTTGACTCAGAAGCAGCCCGATCAGCTACCCGCTCAGCAATCCTGCCAATCTCGCTTTCATTGACACTGCGAAACTCTTCGCGCATGCACAACTTATTGACATCCATTACGGGGGCGTTTATGTCCGCCCTCGGGCTTGCCATCAGCACTTTCACAGTCTCGTGTAAAGGATCGATATGAGTGAATACAAAAACATTGGATCGCTTACCTTCAAGGCCGAGGTTGAATATACGCTCGCCTGCTATAATTGGCCTTCCCTCTTCTGTACAGCCAGCAGACGAAATTAGCCTGTTCATATTCCTTGAATCAACTGGCGCAAAGCCCCGGTTGCGCAGAGCATTTCCGATTTCATGCATCAGTTTTTGGTACGGCCTCATCGATTATTATGTACAGCCGAAGTTATTAAAAGAAGATGTTAATGGTGAATTACCGCGCTGCCATCTCGTCAGGTCTTTAAGACCCGGCGACTGTTTCTTCTGGCGGGGAACGCCGGTGGGTGAAGAAAAATCACGCAGCAGCGCGGGTAACTGGTCACCACAATATTATATACAAACAAACAATTTATAAAGACATATGCTAACATCTGATACAACATATTAAGGAAAAGATGTGTGAATGCACATTATCCATGAAAGCGAACGAAACTGGAAATTCGAAACTGAAAACAAGGAAAAATAATTGGGCTCTGATTGCCCTCGATGCTCCCTATTGTTCGGCGTTCCGAACAATGGGCCCCAAATCGGCTCAGCCGATTTGTAGGCGGGCAATTCGTCCAAAAATTCCTGAGGCAGGACACATGACTCAAAACTCGCGACTAATGAATTTTTGGGCCCGAGGAGAATCGAACTCCTAATCTTTACCATTTCAAAGCAAATTGACATCCAAGTCAAAAAGCCATGTCAAGGTAGCGTCTTACCATTCGACTACGGGCCCGGCTGTGTATTCTTACATATTCCCTTAATGCGGGAATACATCGAACTCTCCCTGTTTTCTTAGAATTGCTCGTCTACTGCAAATCAAATGCTCGCAAAGTCAATTGATGCATTACTTGTATCTCTTATTTTTCGGTTAAGGCGAGAAAGCAATAAAAAGCAATCAGAAAACCCTTACTTTGCCCTCCACGATCTTGTTGGTAATCTCCGTGATGTTCTCAAGCGAGTGATCTACAGTAGAACGGATTCTGGGTTCGATTTTTTCAAATGCCCCTTCATACGCCAGGGAAACTGAAGCGATCAGGGGCTGGTCAATTGGTTTTCCTATCTGGGAAAGCAGAAGCACAGATGCATTCTTGACATCCGGATATTCCTTCACTATCCGCTCAGCGATCTGGGTTGCTGCAATTGAATATATTTTGCCTGTATGGCTCACTGGATTCTTTCCTGCAGCAGCCTCGAGAACCATGTGGCGGAGGGGGGTTATCAGACCGTTCACCCTGTTGCCACGGCCCACAGCGCCATCATCACCCATTTCAGCTGAGGTGCCCGTGACAGTTATATAAACCGAGCCTTTTTTCTCATCATCAGCAGTGTTCAGGAAAATGTCGACTTTCCTTCCGACGCTCTTTTCCGCGAATTTTTCGATATCAGATTTCAACGCAGCTTTTTTCTCAATGTAATCTTTCAGGGATGAGACGTATTTGGAGACAAACGCTGCTGCAACACTGACCCGTATCTGCTTGCCATTCCTTGTACCCAGAACTTTGATATCCTCTCCGACTTCTGGATGCGATTTTTTATACTGGGATGAGTTAAGGTACTCCTCAATGGAAAGCACCAATCGCTCGACATCAGAAAGAGGAGCAAAACCTGCTCCTATGCTCGTGTCATTGGCAAAAGGCACTTTCGGGCCGCGAAGGAAAAGATCCACCAGGTCCTTTGCGCCTGGAGAGACCCTGAAATTGAAAACCAATCCCCGCTCCACATCAATGTTCCTGATGGTTCTTTTCAGATAGTTCTTTGTAGCCCCTGTGGCGATTTCTTCCACTGGAATTTTTTTGCCATCAGCCTCAAAAGTCGCCCTTCCGGAAAGAAGGATATAGATAGGCTTTGTGATTTTCCCTCCGCCGAAAGCCGGCTCAGACCCGCCTGCACAGACCTGCCCTTTATCCACATTGTGATGCAGTATCCTGCCGAACTCTTTTACGTACTCCTTGCAAAGCGACCTGCTGATTTCCTCTACAATTCCATCTGCCAAAGTATCCGGATGACCGAGGCCTTTGCGCTCCACCATCTCCACTTCAAGCTGTGAAGGAGGAACGCACTTTGCCGTCTCAATTACAATGTTCCTTGCCATGCAGAGGTATGATTAGGGCGTAAATAAATACCTTTTTAGAAAGCAAAATGCGTTTCCCAGCAGTTTTCCCTGGATGAAAAAGAAGAGCGTTTGAAGACAAGAGAGATGCGGTTTCTTATAGCAGAATTAGGGTCATGTTCAAGAGCATATTCGAGCGCTAGGCGCGAGAACCAGCAGCCATCCATCATTTTCCTTTGCAGAATCCTTACTGCCTCAAACCTTTTTAGCACGGCCTTGCTTGAAAGAAGTTTAATTCCGTTCCTGAAATCACTGTCCATTGCGGGTCACTTCGATTGTATTGTTTAGTTGATAGTTACATTGTGTCTGGATATGTTTTTAAATGTATGTTATTCAAAAGAATTAAAGCAACATCCGAATGAACTGAACAAAGGTGTTATTCATGCGCATACGCTCACCCATCATCGCGGTCCTCGGCCATGTGGACCATGGAAAAACCAGCGTACTTGACAGCATCAGGGGCTCCAATGTCGCAGCAAAAGAGGCTGGCAAGATCACCCAGATGATCGGGGCCAGCTACATAACAAAGGAAACTATAGACAGCATGGCGGCATCGCTTCCAGGAAAGATGAAGTTCAACCTTAGGATCCCGGGCCTGCTTTTAATCGATACCCCAGGTCATGAGGCATTTACCAATTTGCGGGACAGGGGAGGCTCTATTGCAGACATAGCAATCCTTGTGGTTGACATCATGCAAGGCATACAACCCCAGACAGTGGAAAGCATCAGAATACTGAAGCATTACAAAACCCCTTTCATTGTTGCCGCAAACAAGGTTGACCTGATTTCCGGATGGAAGGCATACAAGGACGAATCATTCACCGCATCGTTCGCAAAGCAGCCTGAGCACGTGCAGCAGAGGCTGGATGAAAAGCTGTACGGCCTCATGGGAAAAATATCCGAGCATGGCTTTGATTCCGAGCGTTTCGACAGGATTACGGACTTCAGCAGGCAGATTGCTATTGTCCCCCTGAGCGCAAGGACAAAGGAGGGGCTAAACGAGCTGCTCATGCTCATTGCAGGGCTTTCCCAGAAATTCCTGGAGGGAAAGCTCGAGATCGAGGAAGAAGGGCGTGGAAAAGGAAGCATAATCGAGGTAAAGGAAGAGAAGGGGATGGGAACGACCATTGATGTAATACTGTTTGACGGCATCCTGCGAAAGAACGATGAGATAATTTTTCTTACACAATCAGGAGCAAAGGGAACAAAGGTGCGAGGGCTTCTGGTCCCGAACGTTTCCGGAAAAGATAAGTTCACCTATGTGGACGAAGTTGTTGCGGCAGCCGGAGTGAAGATATTCGCACCAGAGCTTGAAGATGCAATGCCAGGCTCGCCAGTGGAAGTGGTTGTGGATTTTGAAAAGGACAAGGAGGAGATGGAGGCGAAATTCAAATCAGTTGTTTTCGAGAAGTCGGACGAGGCGGGGGTGGTCCTCCGTGCGGACAGCCTGGGTTCTGTTGAGGCGCTTGTTAAACTTCTTGGCGACGCGGGAATTCCCATCAGGGATGCAGGAGTTGGAAAGATTACTCGCAAGGACATAGTAACTGCAAAGACGGTTGCAGCAGAAAATAAGTACATGGGAGCGGTGCTTGGCTTCAACGTCCAGGTATTGGATGAGGCGAGCAAGGAATCAGCTGATTCAGGGATCCCGATCATCTACTCCGATATCATCTATCATCTTCTCGACAGGTACAGGGAGTGGGTGGAAGAGCAGAAGGGGCTTGAGAAAAAGGAGGCGCTCGCGCACTTCACCTGGCCTGGCAAGATAAAGGCTTTGCCGGGTTTCTGCTTCAGGGTGAACAAGCCCGCGATTTTCGGAATAGAGGTGCTCGGAGGAAGGATAAAACGAGGCTACAGACTGATTAACCGTCAGGGCGAAATCGTGGGCGAGATAAGGGAGATACAGAAGGACAAGGACAAGCTTGATGAAGCGACCTCTGGAATGCAGCTTGCCATATCCTGCGATGGGATTTACTACGGCAAGAACGTGAACGAGAATGACGTGCTCTGGGTTTCGATGACCCCTGATGAGCTTAAAATGTGGGATGAGAAAAGGGAGATGCTCTCAGGGGAAGAGAAAGCGGTTCTTGAGGAAGTTAAGGCAATGCAGAAGAGGTTCTTCTGATTTCAGTGGCGTTTCAGTGCGGCAGCAAGGGATAATAAAACTTGCGGACAAATAAACTTCAGCTTTTTTTTCGGTGGTATTTATGATTATAGGCCTTACTGGAGAGAACTGTGCAGGCAAGGGAACTGTTGCGGATTATCTGAAGAAAAAAGGGTTCTATTACCTCTCGCTTTCCGACGTCATAAGGGAGGAGCTGAAGGCAGATGGAAAGGAGATTACGAGGACTTCACTAATCGAAAAGGGAAATGCGCTCAGGGAGGAGTTCGGACCAAGCATTCTCGCAGTCAAGAGCGCCACTAAGATCGAAAAGGACAGGAACTATGTAATCGATTCCATAAGGAACCCTGCGGAGGTCGTGGAGCTGCGTAAACTGCCGGGGTTCGTGCTTCTGAACGTCACCGCTCTCCCGGAAGTAAGATTCGAGCGAATGAAGTCAAGGGACAGGGAAGAGGACCCGAAGACGTTCGAGGCATTCCAAAAGATAGAAGCCCTTGAGGCAAAGAACGCGGAGAAAACCAAGCAGAACCTTTCAGAAACCATGAAGCTCGCGGATAAGAGCGTGGTTAACGAAGGCAGCGTTGTCGACCTTTTCGGGAATGTTGATGCTGTGCTCGGCGAGGTATCAGCAGAATTCAGGACCGGAAGGCCGAATTGGGATGATTATTTCATGGCAATTGCAAAGGTTGTTTCAGCGAGATCGAACTGCGTGAAGCGCAAAGTTGCTGCCCTCATAATCAAGGACAAGAGAATAATCTCAACTGGGTACAACGGGACGCCAAGGGGGACAAGAAACTGCGATGACAAAGGATGCCCAAGGTGCAATAACTTCGCTGAATCAGGGAAATCGCTCGAGGACTGCTACTGCTCGCACGGGGAGGAAAATGCCATTGTCCAGGCAGCCTACCATGGAATTGCCATAAAGGGAGGGACGCTTTACACTACTTTCTCGCCATGCCTGCTTTGCACGAAAATGATAATAAACGCCGGGATAACAGAAGTGATATACAACGCGAAATACCCGATTGCCGAAGCACCTATCGCGCTTCTGAGGGAAGCAGGAGTGGTGGTGCGGCAGCACGAGGTGGATTGATGAACGGACAAAACCCACAGGAAAGAAAGGCGATCGGCGAAGCTATGAAAGGCATGAGGTCTTTCGTGCTTTACATGATCGCGGATTTCGCCCTTATCGCAGGAGTGGTGCTCATACTTTTCGGGGTTGGCGAGTTCCTCAGCTCAGTTATCGGGGTACCTGGTATTGGGAATGTGGCTCTCGGCGTTATGTTGTTCATCATTGGGTTCGCTGTTCTCGCGCGCTCCAGGGCACGCGTGCAGTTTGGCGTCCAGCCGCCGATGCAGCCCCAGCCTCCACCTGAGATGCAGAAACCACCGGAAGAGCCGGTCGGAAGCTATAGATAGGGTAAGGTTTTAAACTCCGGACGAGTAGTTATTTTGGCAACAATGACGATACCGTCCCAGGCTGTGATTTGGCTCAAAAGGCCAAACCGATGAAGACAAGAGTAGCTACTGAGTTGCTTCTGTTATTCTTATGTTTTCTCCTTAGACGATAATTCGTTGTTTTCTACCTGTTTTCTAAGGAGACGTGGACTCCACCCTAACTCGTGCCACGTCAGTCATTCTGTGTTTGACATCTTTTTCTAGGAAGACATGGACTCCGTAGATACCAGCGCCACGTCGTTCACTTGGTGTTTGACAACTGCTTTACCAGTTCTTAGAAAATGGATGGAGCGCGTCCAGCTTTATTTTCTTCAGATCTCCAGAAATATTGATGATGACTTCCGGATTTCCAAACAGCCGCAGGAACTCCCTGCACCTTCCACACGGCGATACGACGTGGTGGTCGCCTTGGCCACCGTAAAAATAAGCCACTATAACCGCGACCTCTTTGTGCCCTTCACTGAAAGCCTTGGCCAGGGCGGAATATTCCGCGCACATGGATGACGGTCCTGAATCCGGATGCTCGATGTTTGGACCAGAGTAGATTTTGCCGTTTTTCGTCCTTAGGGCTGCGCCTACGCAGGACAGGCTCTGGCCTTTCCATTTTACCAGTGAAAACCTCTTTGCTACCCTTCTAGCTTCGTCTACCAGCCTCTTATCAGCAGGGGTAATATCCTTCATAAAAGAACATGCTTCCGATAATCTTATATTCGCTATCGAACAGATAGCAATCGGGAGGTTTTTTCATGAAGATCGTAGTTCAGGAGGCACCTGCGTTAAAGGCAGCAGTGGACTCCATTGTCAGCCTGGTGGAAGAGGGTCAGTTCGAGGTCAAGGAAGACGGGATTCATCTCAGGGCGATGGACCCGTCCCAGATATCCATGGTTTCATTCCACATGCCAAAATCCGCGTTCGTAGAGTACAGCATTTCAGAAGAAAGGAAGATAGGCATAGACATTAGCCAGCTGAGCAACGTGCTTGCGAGAGGCAAGAGGGGCGAGAAGGCGGAGCTCAACCTTGAAGAAGGTAGATTGGTGATTAAGTTCTTTGCAGAGAAGAAAAAAAAGACCTTCAAGATCCCTCTCATCGAGATAGGGGAGGGGGTGACAAGGGAGCCGAAAATTGAATACTCGAGCCACGTGAAGATAAATGCTGACGCGCTTAAGGAAACGCTGAAGGACGCGAAGCTAGTCAGTTCGCACGTGAAACTTATCTTGGACAAGAACGCTTTCCTCATGGAGGTCAAGGGCGACAACGGTGATGTGAAAGAGGAATTCGAGAGCGGTAGCAGTGAAGTAGCTGAAATTATAACGGAAAATGGAGTAAAGGCGACTTTTCCGCTCCAGTATCTGGAAGATATGGTGAAAGCCACATCTGCCAGCTCTTCAGTCACCCTGTACCTGGAAACTGACAGGCCGATGAAGCTCCAGTACGAAATCGAGGGCGCGATGGTAACCTATTACCTGGCACCCAGGATAGAGACTGAGTAGTAACGACGTAGCATTAGTTAATGGAGGACCGCGTCACCCGGTGTGCAGAAAGAAAACCACGAATAGCCGGATAATGGGAAAATATGAGTTTTTACGAGCGTGACGCATCTTTAAAAAGGGTTTGTGGCATAATAGACATAGGCGAAGTTTCGGTTACGGAAAGGGAGAGGACAATGACGGACAATAGAAAAATCGAATACGCAGAAATAGGCATCCCAAGTACTACTGAGAGGCAGATTGAGTTGGACTCCAGCAAGATGGAGGATCAGAACCTCCCCCAGTTCTCGAGGGAAGTCCCAGTCTCATCAAAAAGATGGGAGCACGGGGATTCGGTTGTCGTTGAGCACAAATGGAAGAACACGCTTTGCAGCAACATAAGAACAAGCGAGATGACCTTCAGAAAGGGCGAGCAGCTCGAAAACTTCCATCTGCTAAATGCCAGGGATGGTGTTGATACCGCGTCCCATCTTCATGGAAATTGGGTTTACATTTTCAGAAAGACAACCGGAGAGATAGCAAAATCATTGTACACCGCCTGCTCCAGGCTTCAGGCAGGGCTTGAAAACGTGGTGGGCTGGCTTCGTACTGTTTTGGGCAACTTCTACGTAATATCAAAGGTTGAGCGGGTGGTCTGGACTTTCGATAAGAGGCTGGCCAAGCACGACAGCATGAATTATGTTGAAACAGAGGGTCTTAAGGACGAGCAGAAGAAAAAACTATGCGAGATGGTGGTCAAGACCATATCTTCGTTGCATTCCAAAAGTATGGTGCTCGGCAGGTTCACGCTAAACTCCCTTATCCTTACGAACGATGGATTGCAGCTTACTGACCTGCGTGGCCTGAGGGCTGCAAGAAAACTTTCGTTCTGCGTGGATGAGTTCAAGGCTATAATGCAGTACCTCTTTGCTCTTGGAATGATAAGGCAGGACGATGCCTATTATAGCATTGCGCTCTATCATGCTGAGAATGAGCATGGTTGCTCTGAATGGTACAAGGAAAGGATCGGAAAAACAGGAGACGCGCTGAAGGTTACAAACCAGATGCAGGCCGAGATATTCTAGATTCTCTCTATTTGAGTAGGGCCGAACGATGATTTGTCCCTCAAGAGCCTGTAGCTTGTTGAAAAGTCAGCGCCAATAAGACCCTCATCGTGAGTAATGACGAATATTTGTTTTACTACTTCAGGAACCCTGGTTTGTAATGTTTCTGATAGCATGGATACTGCTTCTGCGTCAAGGTTATGGGTTGGCTCGTCAAGGATCAGCCAGGAAAGGTTTGGGGCGAGCACAACCGCAAGCGCTGCCCGTAAAGTAAGTGCTGCACATGCCCTTTCTCCTCCGGAACTCACTGATTCGAGCGTTTTCCAATCCTCCCCCTCCTTTACTTCAAGGTTATAATCCCGATCGCTGACTGAAAGCCTGATGGAGGAATAGTTTTTGTGTGGATAAAAGAGAGGCCAGACTTCCTTCATTGCTGAATTGATCGCTTCAGTAAGTGTTGCTCTCAGGGAAGTCTGTGTTTCAAGAAGCGCGTTACGATAGAGCGCCAGATCTGCTTCCAGGACTGCATAGCGCAAAACATCCTTGGCTAGGGCCTCCATATCCGCGAGCTCTTTTTTCAGGCGGGAATCCATTTCCTCCACCATGCCCAGCTGAGTACCAAGTGCCCTTAGTTCGCTTGTTGTCCTTTCGAGCAAAAGCGAACCCTGTTCTGATTTCTTTCTGAGCTCTTCGTACAAACCTTCCTGGAATCCGAGTTCAACAATGCGAGAA
>Ga0315273_10001876_pt1 | contig 24327 bp, 17 predicted proteins | sample YL17G02_0_MG_FD_205753 | JGI IMG/M metagenome (GOLD analysis project Ga0315273, IMG submission 205753) | Sediment microbial communities from Yellowstone Lake, YNP, Wyoming, USA - YL17G02_0 | ecosystem: Environmental > Aquatic > Freshwater > Lake > Sediment | place: USA: Wyoming | collected... | reverse complement strand
AGCATCGCTCTTTCCTGCTTGGTCAGCGTCACCTTGTACCGGATCAGTGGCATGGCACTCCTCCCCTTGAGTGGGAAGAAGTGTAACACGATCTCTACGACATGTCAAACGTGACATGACACTAGTGACCAATGTCACCGGCACCCCGGCGCACTCCTTGGCCCGCATTGCGTGCTACGCGGGCCGGGAGAGGAGGTCCACGTGCGCTGTCAAATCCTGTCTTTATCGGTCAAGGGCGGCAGTCGCATCCCCGCCATCGGTGTATCCCCACGTAGCCGCCTTCGATCAGCCTCGGCCATGCCTAGACCGAGAACCACCAGAACAATTGCGTTTCTGACCAGCATCATAACCCGCACACATTTCGCATCGAATTCAGATTCAGTGACTCAGAAGGACAGTCGATCGACGCCCAAGGGCATGAGGTCCGCTTCTGCCGCCGCGGGAGGAATCCACCAATCGGCGTGCACCTTGAGGTACTTGTGCTCGAGATGGTTCCTAATGTCGTGTAACATCCTCGCATCAGGCTCAAGCGAGTCCGCGTATTCCTTTTCATCGCTGTGCAGGTCCCTGCTGAGCCAGTACAATCCCTGTATTGGCCATGGCGCCTGTGCGAATTCCTCATGACTGACGGGAGGAGCCTTCTTCCCTTGACGCCGCTGATCCTTGAACCAGACAGACCTAAAGTACGTTTGCTTCGGTCCAAGGGGAAGCTCGTAATACTCCCTGATGAGATACGCGATTTTGTCGAGCAGTGAGTATGCGATGCGATAGGCAGCGCGCCGCTTCTCCCGGCCAAGGCCGTACAGAGGGTAATCCAGCGTGTTTGTGAGGGGTACTCCGCGATCGGAGTAGTGGGGCCGTTTGCGGATGAGACCTTCGTAAAGCATGAATCGCGCAGAGACATACTCCTGAACAATCTGGTTGAAAAACCCGGGATAATGCGGGCCTTCATCCAGACGAACTCCGATCGCTGGCATGGACAGGGTGTCACAGCATGCTGGCGGTTGCGAAATCGCGTCGTTCAAGGGATTCAGAAATAGTCTGTGCTGGAGGCACCACATACGGTAATTGGTTTCGGGCGCTGACTTTCCGATTCGACAATCATGCATGTGCGGCGGTCCAGCGAGAATCGCCGGAGAGAGGTTCTTCTCCAGATAACTTACACTCTCCCGGAACTGCTTTATTCTCTCTACAGTGTCTCCGAACCCAGCCGCGACCTTGAGATCTCGATAGCCCAAACAAATCAAGGCATACGTCTCAGGCTCGCATCGGAGGGCATAGCCGTAGTGTACCAGAGCATCCCCGCGACACCCCCTCGCCATGGGGAAGTCGGGATCGATGTCGAGTGCCTGATCAAAGAACTGGATGGACTCCACGCGACGCCCCATCCGTTCGAAGTCGATCCCGAGATTTGTGAGTATCTGGCAACGCCTGAACGGGATCAAATCACTAAACCCATCATGCCTCATCGCCTGCCTGAGGGCGGAGACGCTCTTCGCCAATTCCGGGCGCTCGGCACCAACGGGCAAAACGTTCCCTTGGGCCCGGCATCTATGAATCGCGGCCCAAGCATTCGCTTGAAAGTAAAGCAACGTGCAGTGGTCGCCCGGGCTGAGTGCGCCGAATTGCACTTTGGAGATTCGTTGCAGCGCTTGGTTCAACCCCTCCAGATCCTTTTTGTCGCTGCATCTGTCGATCAACTTGCCTAGAATATTTATGAGGTCCGGTGAATCGGCCGATTCCTGGCACAGGTGAACCAGTTTTTGTATTCCCTCTCGCCGCTCCTCATTCATCGCGCTGAATTCAATCAAAACACGCAGGAATAACAAGTGCCATTCTAACCTCTGGGTTGGCTGGATGCCGGGTGCCCGTGACCGATCGCAATCGTGGCCCTCCCCCGGTCATGGGCACCCAGCGGGGCTTAAGCCCCTCGGTAGGGATCCGTCTGGCGGTGTCTTTGTCTCTTCCATGTGCGATTTCTCCATAAGGTCACCTTGTCGTTCGATCGTGCCCGGTGGAAGCTCTGCCATGGAGCTCCCTCCGGGGCTTGTGGTAGGGGAACATACCGCCTTACTTCGTCTGTTTCTTTGGGGCTTTTGTCTTTTGCGCCTTGGTGTTCTGCTTGCCGGTCTTTCCCGGCGGGACGCGACCACACCCGCAGTTTTCCTTCTTGGCCAACAGGATCACCTCCTTTCCAGCCGATTTCCGGTTTCCTTCGTTTTTGTCTTCCGCCGGGTGCCCGTGACCGGTCGCAACTGTGGCCTGCCCCTCGGTTACTCGCACGCGGCAGGGGATTCCGGCTGATCGTGAGTTAGCGCCGATTTTCGGGGGCGGGAATCCATTGCCAAGAAGTTGGCGGAGTGGTATTGTTGGTTCATGGACAGACGCCATACGATTACCAGGCGCATGTCAGACAGCGTGAACGACAAGTTCGTGCCGGGCACTATGGCCGAGCGCATCGGCATGGTCTGGCCGCTCACGATAGAGGTATTATCCCTGAGCAAACGTTACGATGCTGAACGAAGATTACAGAGACATATTACGCGCCTTCTCCGGCGAAACGGTTAAGTTCCTCCTCGTCGGCGCGTATGCAATGGCGGCGCACGGACACCCTCGTGCGACAGTGGACTTCGATCTTTGGATCATGCCCTCGCCTGATAATGTGGATGCGGTTTTTCGCGCCCTGGATCGCTTTGGAGCCGCGCTGAACGACCTCACCAAAGCCGACCTTCTCAAGGACGACACGATTTTCCAAATCGGAGTTGCCCCAAGACGAATTGACATTATCACGGGCGCATCCGGTCTCCGCTTTGAGGATGCGTTTGCACGTTCCATCGAAATCGAAATCGCGGGAATCCCAGTCCGCGTATTGTCGCTCGATGACCTGATTCGGAACAAAAGGGCGTCGGGAAGAACTCAGGACCTCGCCGATGTCGAAGCTCTGGAGTCATTGAGATCCTTCGAACCACCGAGTCCGCACGATCCTCACCAGATGCCATAATATGTATCCATGTGTTCAGCAAACCCGGCGAGGGGATGAGCTATTGTCCTGTTTCAGTTCAAGCCGGACAGATTTGGCGTCCGAAAGTTGATCGTGTGCGCCGGTTTTCCAAGCCTAACCTGAGGGTGGTTCGACTTTGCCCACCACCAGTGGAGGATTGGATGCATGGATCAGGAGATTTTGGCCACGGGCCGCCGACATTGGCAGCACCGGGTGCCCCATGTTTCGGTGCCCCACCCCGCCGCGGCGGGCGGTGGGAATCTCGCCTTGCGAAGTGGCAAACAGACCTGATAGGTCAGACCACCTATCCCACGGTCCGCCACGGCGGATGGGGCACCCGGCGATTTCTCCATAGGGTCACCTTGTCGTTCGATTTTGCCGGGAGGAAGCTCTGCCGTGGAGCTCCCTCCGGGGCTTGTGGCAGGGGAACATACAGCCTTACTTCGTCTGTTTCTTCGGCGCCTTCGTCTTTTCCGCCTTGGTGTTCTGCTTGCCGGTCTTTTCCGGCGGGACGCAACCGCACCCGCAGTTTTCCTTCCTGGCCAACAGGATCACCCCCTTTCCAGCCCGATTTCCGGTTTCCTTGGTTTTTGTCTTCCGCGCGCGCCTGCATCCGCAGATGCACCGTCTCGCGAAGTCCCTCGGGAGGCGAACCTCCGGCATTGTCTTTTCCGCCATCCTGACAATCTGCTCCTGGAGCTTCTTCTTCCCGTCGTGAAGCCGTTTCCGGACGGTACCCTCCTTGATGCCGAGGAAGCGCGCCGCCTCTGCCGTGGGAACTCCATCGAGGTAGCAGAGCAGAACGGGGAACCGGAGCGCCTCGGACAGGGAGGAGACAATCCGCCGGACTTCCGCCCGAAATGCGCCGGCTTCCTTTCGTTCGTCTTCCGTCTCCATTTCGGACGCCTCGGCCGGCGACGGCAGGTCTCCCGCGTCTTCCAGCGGTGCAAGACGGTCCTGCTGCTTCCGCCAGGCAAGGGCCGTGTTGCGGGCGATCTTCCGCAGCCACGACGGGAACGCTTCTTCCGACCGGAGATCTTTGAGCGCCGCGAACGCGGAGATGAAGGTCTCCTGAGCGATGTCCTGGGCGGCCGCGGGGTCATTTACGATTTGCATCGCCGCCGCGTAGACCAGGTGCTGATACCTCCGGACGATCTCCCCGAACGATGCAGCATCGCCCAGGGCGGACTCCCGAAGAAGATCTTTTTCGTGTTTCGGCATCTTCGCTCTCTCCCCCCCGCATTAAACAGATAGCGGAGTCCCCGAAATGTTACCAACGGATTTTCGCCGCGTGCACCATAGTTCGGTGCCACCACCGGTTGCGGTGGGAATCTCGCCGTGCAGAGTGACAAACCGACGTGATAGGCCATACCACGTATCCCACGGCAAGCCGCGGGGCACCAAGCGTTAGGTGGGAATCAGCACGGTGCCTCACAGCACACACGGCGCCGTACCGCCGCTGAAGATGTAGTTGATCAGGAAGACGACGTCGATCAGGTTGGTCCGTCCGTCGCAGTTCATGTCGGTGGGTTCGTAGGGGGGGAACATGTTGCCGGCGCGGAAGAGCATGTCGATCATCCGCACCAGGTAGATGACATCATAGTTGGGCGATGGGATCACACCGGAATTCCAGATGTCTGCCTGGAATCTCGGCCAGGGGCGGCCCCGCGGACTGAAGCGGGCCGTCAGATCCCAAAGTGCGACACTCTTTCCCGTCGATTGCACGGTGACCATGTCGGCCTGGCCGTCGTTATCGACGTCACCCACCACTGGTGCAGACATCAATGTCGAGGAACCGAAGCCGAACGTGATCGGATACCCGGGGACAAAACTCCCGTCTGCCTCCAGGGCATAAATCTGGTCGGGGCCGAAAAGAAGCTCGCCGATCCGCAGGACGATCTCCGGCCGTTTATCATCATCAATGTCGACAAGCACGACTGCCGATGACGATCCGGGCAGCGGGGCGAACAACCCTGTCGTGGAATCGGACACCAGAGGTGAACCGTTGGCATGGTAGGCGTAGAGCAAACCATCACCCACCGAGTACGGCGCGAAAAACAACTCCGGAATCCGGTCTCCGTCCACGTCGCCGACAGCCAGGGAGTACAGCACGTACTTGTCCATCGTCTGTGGAATTGACCGTGGCCAGCCGGGCAGCGTGGAACCATCTGGCTTGATGATTTCGAGGAGGAAATTGCCCAAAGCCGCTTGGGTGGCCAGAACCGCGATCTCCCGATTGCCGTCCCTGTCGAAGTCACCGATCGCCATCCCGTGCGTCGAGTGGTAGCCTTTGATTGCGGCGGATGGATCGGCAGGCCGATGGTAAGGCAGCCCGGTGCGACCATCAAAGATGTAGACGCTGTCACCCGCCACGACAAGTTCGGGAAGTCCTTCTCCTTCAAGATCGCAAATGCTCGCGCGCGGGAGCCCGTAGCCGAGGGTGTTGCTGCATTTCACCGCACCGAAGCTGGGAGTCAGGAGGGGCGTGTAGGTCGTGCCGTCTTCGTGCCAGGCGTTGATCTTCCCGGAGCTGTCGATCGCCACAATCTCCAGCGGTCCTTCGCCGTCGAGATTCCCGATGGTCGGCAGACTGACGCCGAAGAATCGTTCCCGTGCGGCAAAGGGACGCGGCCAGCCGGCGTATTGTTCCCCAATGAACGCATAGACACGCATCGAATCGGGCGTCGCGATGATGATCTCGTACTTTCCGTCGTTGTCTAAGTCGGCGAACGCCGGCGGTGTGCGGAAATCGACCAGCGTGTCGCGGGGCCAGCCGGGATAAGGTGTCCCGTCCGCCGAGAGAACCCACAGTCCCCGGCTGGTGGGACAGACAATCTCGTCGGTCCCGTTGCCGTCGAGGTCAACCGTGGCCACGGCGAAGTGCGTGAAAGCAGGCAACGTCACCGGCCAGCCGGTGTGGAAAGCACTCTCCACAGTCACCTGCGAGGAATCCCGGTGGGTGCCCGATCCCGTCTCCAGCGTCAGGCGCAACCAATAACTCCCCGAAGGCAATTGGTCCAATTCCCACAGACCGAGCGTATCATTCCAGACCGGCCGTGTGAATTCACGAATCGGATGGAGTGTGGTCGAAGGCAGCGGTCCGATTGCTTCCAGGCGATATCGCTGGAAATCGGGCGCGACCGCTGTTCCCACTACGGTCGCAAGCAGCCGCACACTTTGCCCCGATATCGGGGAGCCTATGCTCGCGACGGCCGTCTGCACGAGATTGACCGGGACGTCGAAGATAGCGTCGGTTCCAGCATCAAGCCGGATCGTGTAAGGTCCCCCCAGACCGGTGGAGTTCCAAGTCGCCAGGGTGCCGCCATCTACCGGTGTTGTGGATGCTGACAAAGTTGTCCAGCCTGAGGAGCCGGGATGGTGGCCCGGCGCGACCTTGACTGAGTACCCGATGAATGACGCGCCGGACGCGTACCCCCGGATGACAACACTGCCGCCAGCCCATTCCCCATGATCGGGACTGCCGATGCTCACAAAGACCCGGGGCAGTGCGGCGATTGCCCGCTCGAGATTAATGCGTCCCCAGCCGGTGTAACGGTCAAAGCCTGGAAGGTTCGTCCCGTCTCCGTAGGGGTCCACGATGTCGTCCGCCGTCGACGTCAGGATCTGCCGGACGCGCGCATTGGACAGACCTGGTGCGATGGACAGAAGCGCGGCGGCGGCGCCAGTCACGTGGGGCGCCGCCATCGATGTCCCGGAAGCGATATAGTATCCGTCGTTTATTATGTGGATGCCTGGCTCGCCTCCGGAGGCATAGAGATCGGTTCCCAGCGCGCGCAGCGAGAGGACATCCTGGCCCGGCGCAACCACGTCGATCGAATCGTTGTGTGTGGAGAATCGTGCCAGTTCGTCGCCAGCGGTCGATGCGCCAACACCGATGGTCATTGAGCAGGCGCTGGGATAAAGAACGCTGCCGTCTCCGGAATTACCCATCGAAGCGACAAGAACGACCCCGTGATTGTACGCATATTGCAGGGCGTCTTCCAGGGCACGCGACCGGTATGCACCGCCCCAACTCATATTGACCACACGCGCACCACGCATGACGGCATAGTAGATCGCCCGTGATGTTACCGAGAAGTAGGCATTGGGGAAGACCTTGATCGCAAAGACACGCGCCGAATCCGCCACGCCGGCGATGCCGATTCCATTGTTGACAGTCGCGGCGACTGTTCCGGCCACATGAGTTCCGTGGCCAATCTGGTCACTGACGTCATTATCACCGGCCACGTCGAGCGGGGACATGGCCACGTCCCCGGAGAAATCCCATCCGTACACATCGTCGATGAAACCGTTGTGGTCGTCATCGATCCCGTTTCCGGGAATCTCGCCGGTGTTCACAAAGAGGCGATCGGCAATATCTTCATGGTCTGTTTCAATTCCGGTATCGACGATGCCGACGGGAACGGCGGCTTTGGGCCCTGGATGGCTGTACGAAGCCGAGAATCCGACATCGGCGCCGGGTTTTCCGGTCAGGCTGGCCAGAGTGTCGTTGTTGTCCCCGGCGATCCGCACAACCGACCAGTAGGGCTGCCCGGTGTTCTCCAGGTGCCACTGCCGGGTATACAATGGATCATTCGGCGCGGCGTACAGGGAGAAGAGCCGATCCACCTCGGCGTACTCGACCCAAGGGAGATCCCCGAGTCGTCTGGCCAAATCATCCGCTGAGACTCCGCTGTCGGGTGCGACGACAAAGGTCCTGCGGCCGGGATGGTCGTCATCGATTGCCGTGCTCATCGCGGCGCCGGACGCGGGCCACAACGCGTTGGCGCGTCCGGCCCCCGCAGCGGTTGCCCATTGGTGCACCTGCCTGGCCAATGCGCTAGTCATCACTGTCTCGTTCTCGATGTAACCCGGGCGGACTTTCACGATGACTGCGACGGACGATGTGGAATCGCTGATGCGATATGACGGCAGGGTGCGCGCCCGAGCCGGCTGGATTGATAGCAAGAGAACGATAAGAGCTTCTAACAGAACGAAACGCCGCCCTGTCGTAAGGCACTGGTGCGTGCAAGCGCGCACCCTACTGCTGCGGCTGGGTGTAGGGTGCGTGATCGCACGCACCGTCTTCTTGTTAGAGTCTCTAAGAGCCTCTAACACAATGAGCGGTCGAGCCGGAAAGGCGCATGTTCCCCCAACGTCATTCCCGCGAAAGCGGGAAGGTGAATTCACATTCGAAGTGCAACAGTTTTTTCCGAATGATCTCGATGGGTGTCCGGAAGCCAAGACATTTGCGTGGCGTGTTGCCGTACGCAAGGAGGAGTTCCCATAGACGTTGATCCGGGATCGAGGGCAGATCGGTTTTCCGGGGCAGGACACGACGCATCCGGCCGATGCCGTTTTCGATCCCGCCCTTTTGCCAGGGCGAATGGGAGTCACAAAAGAACGTTTGGAGCTTGAGCTTATGGAGTCTGTAGTGGTAGGCAAACTCGGTGCCGTTGTCGAAGGTGACGGTCCGGCGCCACGATGGCGGCAGCGGAGCGAGAAGACCCGCGATGGCCTTGGCGATGCGATCGGCGTTCTTGTCGGGGACGCGGACGGCCAACAGCAGACGGGAATGCCGCTCGTGCAGGACGAGGATCGCCTGACCAGAGGTCCGGAAGCGCATGAGATCGGCCTCCCAATGGCCGGGGGTCCGGCGGTCATTGGCTGCCGCGGGCCGCTCCGCCAGTGGGCGGCGCTGGGCAATGTGCAGGGCCGCGCTCCCGCCTTTGCGACCCCGCCAGCCCCGTTTCCATTTGCCGCGCGGGAGGTACTGACGCCACGAATAGTCTTTCGTGCGGGCGATCTGCGCGTAGATGAACCGGTAAATGGTTTCGTACGAGATGACGCGGGCTCCGTGGTCGCAGGCGAGCCGTCCCGCCACCTGCTCGGGGGACCAGCTCCAGGCCAGCCGCTCGAGGACCAGTTCGCGCAAGACCTGGTCCCGATCCAGCTTGGACCCGTGCCAACGTTGGGCATGCTGCTGTTGGTCGGCATAGACCGGAGGGAATCCAGGATGCGCACCCCTGAAAATAAATGTCTGGGCGAGGCAGAATGCCCTCTGGCGGAGGCAACCAGCACCCAGTGCACGCGAGGCTGGATTCCCGCTTTCGCGGGAATGACGAAAGGGTGCCGCCTTGTGATCGTCGGGCGATTGCTCATTCTGTTAGAGGCTCTACGGCTCTCTTTCACAAGCATGGATTGCAGGGCGGTGTTCCGCCTGAGAACGCATAGTCGATGGCGTGGATCACATCAAAAACATCGATAATCCGGTCGCAATTGAAGTCGGCTCGAGTGGCGTGCGGGCAGTTCGGATCGGTTGGTGCCGCAGGAGCACCTGCGAACGCGATGTCGATGAGAGCTACCACATCAAAAACGTCGATGGCAAGATCTCCATTGATATCTCCGTGCCGGGCGCAATCACAGGGATTGATTGTGATGGAACCGCGCGCGAAGTAGTTGGGGTATCCGTCTTGGAAATACGAGACCAGCCGCAGCCGCGTCGCCGCTCCCAGCCACGCGCTGTCGACGACAACGGTCTGCCCCGGAATGGCAGTGGAAGGCGCGCGCACCCACAGATATGCCACAACACCAGACCCGCCCGTCAGGGCCGGTGACCCGCCTCCGGCATCTGCGCGCATGGCGTAGCCGACCTCTCCGTAGAAGCTGTTGTCGAATATCAGCTGGATACTCTCGAATCCGCTCGTGCGCGGTCCGCGTGTCAGTGAATCGACATACAGCGGTGTCGAGCCCGTGAGGCTGAACGGCAGGTAGATATCCTGGAGTGGATGGGAGTTGGAGAGGTATACAGGAAGCGCCGCACTATCGCCCCTCGACAGACTGATATCACCGTACCAGACCGAGTCCACGGGAGTGAATAGCGACCCGAGAGCGGCCTGCAAATTGGGGCGCGGGCCAATGTGATACGTCTGATTCGGCAGCGGCTGTGGCGATCCTGTCGCGACCAGCAGGTTTCGTGCGGAGTCGGCGTCAATGATCACGCCGAGCATGTTCTTGAAGACGCCGGAGACACAGGCAACAGATCCGGTCACGATTGGCGAGGCAGATGAAGTGCCGCTGAAGCTACTAGTGTACCATGAATCCTTGGTGCCACCGTTGTAAAGATCGCCGTATCCGGCCGTGTAGACCATGATGCCATAGCCTTGAAGATCCACCCGCGATCCATAATTTGAGAATCCCAGCTTGTAGCGGTCGGGCTTCCCGGGGTACGGGGGATTTCCCGCCCCGCAGATGATCGCGTGTGAGTTGCGGAATGATCGCTGAAAAAGGGAGTCGTAGAGATTGATGTCGTCGAAATTCTCGGCGCCATTGCCCGCCGCTTCGCAGACGATCACGCCGTGAGCATAGGCGTCCAGGATCGCGTCGAACACGCCTTGGAAGTACTCCATCGCCACGTATCCGAGCTGGTCGTCTCTATCGTCGAAATTGTAGTGGGGCCCCGGGGAGTGCAGTTCAATCAGAATCAGATCGCCGGGCTGCGAAATGGACGTGGCAGAATAGATGGCACCTTCCACCGACTGAGACATGACCGAAGAGACCCCGATGTCTGCGTGATGGGCGATCCCAGTCATCCCAAAGCCATTTCGGTCGGCCACCATCTCGCCGAGGACGGCCGTGCCGTGATCGTTGTCACCGCTATTGCCTGCGATAACGATGGCCGTGGCGCCCTTGGACAAGTCCTCGTGGGTGAGTTGCCACCCGTATTCGATATCAGTGATCCGAATGCCCGATCCATCTCCACCCGGAAGAATCCACGCCGCACGTGCATGGACCCCCGCTGTGGGCGCATTGAGGTACGTTTGGCCGCCCTCGAAATTCGGGGCGGTGGAGGTGCTCTTGAATGATGCCACTTCCGGCAGAGGCTGGAAGTAGGCGATCTCGACCTCGTCGAGAGCATTCAGTTCTCGAAGAACGGCGGACGCGAGGGTCGGATCGCTGATTGGCGTCCGGAAATACAGAGACAAGTCAGGGATGTTTGTTTGTACTCGATCCTCGGCTTCCATGCGACGCGCTTGAATCGCCGCGGGATCGCCCGGCACCGATGGTTCAGGCTCAGGAAGACGGTAGTCACGAAAGACTTGGAGCGAGCGTGCGGCACCGAGCCCGGCGAGGCGCGCTTTCCCTTTCGCGACAGCCGTTCCCTCACGGAACTTCACGACGACATGCCCGGGGGGCGCTACAGGGCTGATTTCCGTCTGGGTCGGTTTCACAACCCTGCGTAGCGGTTTGTACCACGAGACCGGCTGCGAGGCATCACGACCTTCACCGGGGACCCAGCTGCCTAGAATAAAAACAGCAGCAAACGCAAGAACGCGTGCACTTCCTTTCATGCTGTCTCTCCTGTTTTGGACTCCGACAACGCTGCTGGAAGGTGAGGAAATCCAGTGCGTCAGTCTAAATCGCGACCGGCACGTAAAAGGGCGCCGCTTCATGCGCGCCAGTGAACGATACAATATACCCAGTCTCGTTCCCTTGTCAAGTGCCGAACTTCAAGTTGTCCAACGGATTGGCAATGGGGATCAGGTGTCATGACGCCGATGTCCGATGGTGGCCAATCCATTGTTTCCCTTCCGAAGATGTCCCGTGGGAATTGTCGGTTCGACCGCCGGCTGGACGCAGGCCAAGTTGGATGCTATGTTGGTGCGTTGCCCCTCATTTCCCAGGGGCAGGGAGGACCGATGCGGATCCTGTTGCTTGGCGCGGGATTGATGGCTCGTGGTGCTGCGTTCGACTTTCTCAAGAATCCCGCTGTCACGTCACTCGTGGTCGCGGATCAATCCCAGGCTGCTCTCGATTCATTCCGTAGCCGCTTCTCGGATTCTCGCGTGCGGTCGGTCAATTGCGATGCGCGGGATGTGCGGCATGTTGCCTCCTTGATGGAGGAGGCGGATGGGGCGTTCTGTGCGGTCCACTACGGCTTCAACCTGGCCTTTGCAGAGGCGGCCATCGCCACCCGGACCCACATGGTCGATCTCGGAGGCAACAATAATGTGGTCGCGGCCCAGAGGGCGCTTTCAACTCGCGCCCTGAAGGCGGGCGTCTCGATCATTCCCGATTGCGGTCTGGCACCCGGCATGGCGTCAATCCTGACTGCCTGGGGTTTGCGCCGCTTCGAATGGGCGGATACGGTCCGGATTCGTGTCGGTGGATTGCCCTTGGTTCCGGCCGAACCCTTCCGCTACGAAAGACTGTTCTCCGTTGAAGGACTCATCAATGAGTACGTCGAGCCGCCCGTCCTGCTCAGAAACGGGGAGATTGTCGTGGGGAACCCCTTGGGGGACATCGAGACAGTTGAGTTCGATCCGCCCGTGGGAACTCTCGAGGCCTTCAATACCTCGGGAGGAACTTCGACGTTACCGGAGACCTTTCGTTCCCGGCTTAGGAACCTTGACTACAAGACACTGCGCTATTCGGGACACGCCGCCGCGATGCAGTGGCTCCTGAACCTCGGGCTGTTCTCTTCTGGCGAAGTGGTTGTCGACGGCCAAGAAGTTGTTCCAAGACACCTGATCGCCGACCGAATCGTCGCCCATATTCCTCTCTGCCAAAGGGATCGGACAGTTGTTCGCGTGGAGTTCGCCGGTTCGCAGAACGGCAAACCACGGTTCCATCGGCTCGAGATCATCGATGAGTACGATCCCGGTTCCGACTTGACCTCGATGATGCGGATGACCGCGTTCCCGGCCGCGATTATTGCCCAGATGCAGTGCGATGGTCGCATCGGGGTGAAGGGAGTGATTCCTCAGGAAATCGCTGTCGATCCAGACGAATTCGTACGGGAGCTAATGTCACGCGGGGTAAAGATCGACGGGCTGTCATCCGGCTCCGACGGAGCCTCATAGGCCCCGCCGATCAGGATCTCATCGCCCGCCCCGTTTTGAGCCACCGCCGATACTGCCTGATCCTTTCGGGCTCGTACTATCACCGGTACCGTTCGTTCTCGCGGAGGAGTCTTTGAGGGGTGAGGAGTCGGCCATGCGGAATATCCACTCGGCATTGCCGGCCCGTCTGTAGGATCGCCTCACATCGGCCGAGCCGCGCAATTCGCTCTCGGAGCGTCCGGCGCCGTCCCAGCGCAGGTGGCGTACAACCATCAGTTGCCCGTCGGAGAAACTCCGCGCTTCCCCGCACTCTCCCAGAACCCTGGGTTGGAATACGGCCGCTGGCCAGAGTTCGGGTGCCCAGCCCTCAGGAAACTTGATAATCAATGTGTCGTAGACGGTCATGGGGAAGTCCACCCAGCCCGGGTCAGGACGTCCCCCCAGTGTGTCCGATGCCATCCATCCGGCCAGCCTCGGACGCACAACCATGCGCCGGGGCTCCACCACGGCCCATCCGATGATTCGTCCCGCGATATGCATGGCCACTTCGTCGGCAGCTAAGGCACTGACGCTGTCCACTGAGGCTTGGATTGCTGGAGGGGCGACACCGAGCACAATGGCGGCGGCGACCGCTGGGTCGAAGTTTCCATGAAGCGGCAGCATCCGTGCGAAATGGCCGCGTGACGTGACATGGGCGTCGAATTCCAGATTCCCCCGGGCGTCCACTCGCCCCCGGCAGTGAAGGGCCTGCCGATTTTCCACGCTGGATCGCACCGGCGTCCACACCAGCCGCCCCCCGAAATTGCCCACGACCAGCGCCCAACGCGCCTCGCACGAAGGCGGGAGGCTCCCCAGCCGGTAACGGCGATCCGAAAGATCCGTCCAAAGGGTGTCCCCGTCGATAATCGTCACGCCGACAACGTGGTCGAACCAATCCTTCGGAAAGCTTGGGTCAATCTGCAGCGGATTGCGCGCCCGTATCAGTGCCGGATAGGCCTCCAGCCCTCTCTCCCGCATCATCGACACCCAGAGGAAGACAACATCTTTGCAGTCTCCGTAACGGTTGTCGAACACATCGTGGGACGCGTGCGGCTGCCAGCCCCCAAGACCGACCTCAATGGCGACATATCGCCAGTTGTCCGAAACCCAATCCTTCAGCGCCGCCGCCTGGGCGCGGGTCCCGACGACTTCTCCCAGCCGCTGATTCACGGCCCGGACCTGCTCCTTTGACAGACCCAGGCGCCCGGACGTCAGATTCCAATACCATCGTCCCAGTGCTTCCCACGTGTCGGTTCGTCCTTTGGTCGCACCCACACGGAACTCCTGTGGCGCAACGTAAACCAGAGGAGTGATCGTGTGATTGCTGACTTCGCCTTCGGGAGCCACCCAGTCACGCAGTACCCACTTCGTAACTTCGCGGCGTGGCTGCTTTTCTGCCGACCGGAGCAGTGACGGCATCACCTGCTGGTAGCGGATCTCATAGCGCGGAGGGACCGCAACACGATATGAGGCGAGCCGCCTCGGATAGGAGTCACCCAGAACCCAGTCTGGCCAGAAGAAAGGATTGTCGATCTCGACCTTCCATCGTGCCTCGAACACATAGGGTGGCTGCGGGGCGGACAAGTCGACGGCGCGTACGACATCACCAGAGTAAAGACGGAATTCGGAAAATGGCGTCTCCGATCGGACGTCCTTCAGTCCGACTGTGTACAGCACTTGCCCGAGCGTGTCCCGTACACTCCCCTGGAATGCTGTCAGGCGCTGAAAGAAGGTGTCCCAGATCCTGAGATGGCCCGCCTCGATGCCTCCGGAGCGGTTGACCCGTACGATGCGATGGGCCTCGATGATAAGGCCGTGCGTCGGAGACCAGTCGACGGACCACTCATCGAGTTCGTAAACCGCCGGGTAGTTGTCCCAGACAATCTCGCCGCGCGCAGACGGGCAAGACCACAAACAAAGCAGCAACAGGGCGATCCATCGGTATCCTTGAGCCATTAGAGAGGCTCGCCGGGGTGGGGATTTGGGCATAAGATTCCAAGACTTGTGCGGTGCGTCCTCGCAACAAGGATACGCTACACCGCGGATTTGCCCAAGGGAAAGCTGCCCCTGCGGGGAAATTATGCCGAACTCGCTTCGCGGCCCGGCGGCAAGCGCCTGTCTGTTATCGGGACACTGCTGAGTGCCTGACGGCCTGTCGTGGCAAAGCAGAGATTAGAACTAGTCGCGATACAAGACGACCAAGGCGCGCTCCGAAAGCTGGACGGCATTGAACAACTCTCGGAGTTCCGGAAAGCGAATCAGGGGGAAGTCTCTCTTCGTGACTCTCCAGAAGCGCGACGCGACCACCCGATCGCCCTCGAGGCCAACCGATGAGCGAAAGACAAATCCGTCTCCGGTCATCTCACGCGCACCCGGGAGATCATGCAGCACATAACCCACCGGCAACTGCCATATAATCCGGCAGTCTTCTGTCCAAGGTGTGTCGAAGGAAACCGGATAGCGTCGTGTCGACGTCATCAGGGGATTCGTCCCCAGCCGGCGAAGGATGGCGGGGCGCAAGAACAGACGCTGATCATCGACCGTGGCGGCTTGGGACCACTCGAAATCGACGGAGAACTTAATCGGCGCCCATTCGTTGTCCCGATCAGTTGTGATCGTGAAAGACCGCGGCGAGATTTCCGGCAGCCATTGACGATGCAAGTACCCCAGCGTATCACGGTCGCTCAGCGCCCGAAGCAGGTCGTAGGCCGCCTGGCCGCTGACGGATCCTTCGAGATGCCCGGTTGCCGACCCGTCCGGAAGCAGGGAGATAGCGGCGGTGCCGGAACACTCACTGGCAGCCGGCGGCGCGGGGACGTCCAGCACCACGCTGTCCTCGTACTGCGGCGCATCGATCACCACACCCGCCTCCACCTGGTCCTCCGGCGGCAGATAGCCAAGCCACGCGGAAGGCGTGTTGGCATCGCAGAAAACCCTCTCGCCATTGTTCTCCAAGAGCACGAGCACATGGTCGAATTGGTCGAGCCGGTGGTCCCGGCGATCAAAACGGATGTGGTTTCGCCTGGAGATGAGGAACGGGTGGGCCGGGAAGCCGTGATAGCGCAGCAATGACACAAGGAGAAGGTTCTTCTCGATGGCGTTGCCACGGCGCTGCGCGAAGACGGCACTGGCGGACAACAACTCGGGTCCGGCGATCGAGCCGGCGTCGCCTCTCACCGCCACTGAATCACGCACAAACTGGTAGATTCGGTCGATGAGCGCCCGGCGGGCGCGCTCCGTGTCGGGTGTGCCTTCTTGGACGGCGCCCATTTTCTGCCACGTGTCATCGTGGCGCAGAAGCGGTTTGTAGACGCGTTTCACCTGATTGGCCAGGTCCGGCCAGCTGTCGACGAATTCCCAGACTTTCTGGCCCTCGCGGAACCGTACGATCTGAAAATCCAGCAGCACCTGGTGATCCAAGATCGAGGGGACGCAAAGCTCCCGGAACAACGGGGCCAGGTTTCGGGACCACCATGTAAACTGACGAACCTTCGTGGCGTAGCGCAACGAAGGAAACACTGTCGTATCCGGACCATGCACGAAGTCGGTGTTGTTCAGCACCGCCTCGTATTCGAACCCCTCCGGCAGCCGAACCGTCAGCTCGGAGTATTCCGTAGGAATGTCATTTTGGAAAATCCACGGCCGCAGATAATAGAAATTGTCCGAGACTAGCCGGTACCGATACTCCACCACGCACCCCGGGGCGACGCCAGGGAATGCGAAAATGCTTGCGATGCGGTCTCCAACTCTCGACTCGAAAACCTGGCTGCGGGACACCTCGATGACCTGCCCGTCAGGAGTGAGTGTGTGGGCCTCAATATTCTCGACTTTCTCGGAGACGTGATGGGGGATTTCGACATTGGCAAAATGGTACGCATCGGCCCGAAATATCTGAACCCTTCTATGCCGTTCGAACGTAAACCTAAATCCGGGGCCGACCGTGATCAATCCACGGTCGAATACGACTGAGGCCCCTGCGGTTGGATCGTCGGTGAGACGATCCCGTAACTCAGTGGGGGTCAACTGACCCCAAGGACTGGCAGTAGCGTTTTGGGCTGCAACAGGCCGACCTGCCAGGAAGAAAATCCCCACGGCAGTTGCGACCACCAGCTTCTGAACGAACTTGTCCCGCGGCCAATCTTTGGCAACGCGCATCAAGAACCTCTATAAAACCACTCGTCTTCAGCGAGTCGGGGAACCCGCCGCCTTCCCACTGGAGGGCAGGACATCAACGTCCCGTAACAAAATACGAAACTTTCGATTCTCCGCAAGCCCTAACTTGCGTTAAAGTTGCGGCAATTGCTCTCGGGTGCTTTTTCATCAGGGTGGTTGGGCGGTGGCGACGACGGCTGAGCATTATGGCACTAACCGAATGACTTTCAATGGATTAGATATGAGCGCGGACTTCGGCAGACCACACCGAGGTCAGCCCGTACTTAGCGGACCTGGGTCCTTCAGGGCAGGGCCATCCGACCCCTTCGGGCCGTCATCCTTCACCATGCTTCGCCAGTTTCCGCTCCACGTCTGCCGTCGCCTGTGACACATCCCAAGCCCACCGACCGAACCCGCCGTGGGCGTTTATGGCCGTCACCCACTCATCGAGGAACTTCCGCTTGGTCTGGTCCTTCTGGCTGTCCTGCCCTTTGACCTCAAGGACAAGGGTTGTCCCATTGGTCAGGCGGATCAGGAAATCCGGCCAGAATTTCGAGACGACTCCGAGGTAGACATAAAGGATCTCGAACCCGATGTGGTCATTCTTGACCCAGGCCGCGACATGAGGGTCTCGATCGAGAATGAACGCTTCGGTCGCTTCCCACGTGCTGTCGAAGACACACCGGTTGATATGCGACCGCGCCACTGGGTGATTCGGCCTTCCCGTCCGCCAGGAGAGCATATCCCCTGTCGAGCGGATCGGGTGTTCACGGTCGAGAATCGGTTCCAGCTTCTCGGTGTTCTGAAATCGTATCGCGCTCCACATGTGCTGGACGATCTTGGTCATTGAGACCGTCAGGAGGACCCGACGACGAACCTCAGTCTGGGCAACCAGCGGGGGGGAACAGACGATCCTGTCCGACGTGACGAACTGCTCGACCAACCCGATGACTTGAGCCAGCAGATATTCTCGGTTGCCCTTCCAAGTCGGTTTCACCTGGTCGAAGACTTGGCGCGCGGTCTCGAAGACGATCTTCTGGAGCCGGAACCGTCGCGAGAGTTCTTCCAAATCGATCTCCGCGACCTCGATCAGGTTCGGCTTCCCCTCCAAGATGGCGGAAAGTTGCACCCGCGTGACCACGTCGTTCGCATCCAGATTCAGCGGCTCGACCGCGTTCCAGTCGAGGTGGAGTGTCGGGTCCAGAGTGTGGTCGATCCGGACGACATTCGGCCAGTTGATCTCGAACTGACGTTTCGTGGGATCGGCAAAGATCTCATCCTTCGGTGGCGGTGGTGGTGGAAGAACATCGCCTCCCCCCTCGTGTGGCATGAAAGTGAAAGGAACGCCGAAGATGTTGACGTATTCCGGATCAAATCGCTCTGTCTTCGGGTTGATCTCGTATGACGTGCGCCGCAGACCCCGCCCTACGACCTGCTCACACAATAGCTGGCTCGTGAATGCCCGCAGCCCCATAATGTGCGTCACGGTCTTGGCGTCCCAACCCTCAGACAGCATCCCGACCGAGATCACCTTCTGAATCTGTTCTCCCGGCTGGCCGACCTTGCCGACCGTATCGACAACCTGCCGGAGAAATTCGGCCTGTTGCTGCTTGGTCAGCTTCTTGACTGGGCGGTCTTCCTCTTCGTCGTCCCCATCCTCGTTTTCGGAGTCAGATTCAGAAGCCAGGGAAAGCGCCTCCTCCTGCTCTTCGGCCTTATCGAGTACCCTTGAGTCGATGTGCAGCGTCTTCTCAGGGGACTGCAATTCGTCAATCTTGATCTCACCGTGGTCGAAGGCATATTTGATCCGCGCCGCCGTCTCCGTGCGGTTGGCGACAGTGATCATCACCGGCGGAGTTGGGTGTCCTTTCTCACGCCACTTCCGCTCGCATTCAAGCCAATCTTTCCCAAGCAGGTAGTAGGCGTTAATGATCAAATCGGGAAGAGGTTCCTCCGGCTTCGCACGTCGGTTGATGTCGTCCTTAACCTCGTCATCCGGGTAGATGTGGTACAGTCGTGTCTTGTAATCTGCGCCATAACGCCCATCATCCCGTATGACGACCCGAGGTGTCTTGACAAGCCCCGACTCGATGGCGTCATCCAGCCCGAAATCGCTCACGATCCATCCGAAGAGCGTCTCCTCACCGCTGAGTTTCCCTGTCGGTGCGAACGGCGTGGCCGAGAAGTCGTAGCAGGTGTTGATCCCCCTCGTCTTGTGGATCCGGTCGAGTCCGCCGACCCACTGTGTCGCCTCCTCGATTTCATCCTTGGTCAAGCCCTTGATCGTCGATTTCGGTGCGACCCGCCAGGCATGGTGCGCCTCGTCATTGATGACCACCAACCCCGAGCCGGTTGCAAGCTGGTCGAGCACTCGGCGGGTGAAGGCCTCATCACTTTCTGGACCCTTCTTCTCGACCTTCGGGCCGCTGTTGGGATCAAGGGGCATGAGTGTATGCCAATTCCGGATCAGAATGCGCACCTGCCGGAGGTTGTCCCGGAGGGCCGCAGGCACGATGTTGAACTCGTCGTAGTAGTTCCCCCGGCCCGATGGCTGGAGCACTTCCAGCCGCTTCCGTACCGTCAACCCCGGCGCGACAATGAAGACGTACTTCGAGAATCGCTTGTCGTGGGGGTAGGTCGTTTTGTTGATGGCTTGCCAGGCGATCAACATCGCCATCACCACAGTCTTGCCTGATCCCGTCGCCATCTTTGAGCAGAGCCGCCGGAACAGGCCGCCGTCCGAGGGGATTTCGATCCCCTGACGGTCCGCTGCCGGTGCCTCGGCCAGCCAGATTAGCGTCTCCATCGCCTCGATCTGGCAGAAGAAGAGCCGCCGGTCAGAGTGCTCGTCGGGATTGTTCCAGTGCTCCAAGAGGCGCTTGGAAATCCCCGTCACACCGGGATACCCCGCCTGACGCCATGCTGCAACCCTTGGCCGAATCTGATTGACCAAAGGCAGCGGGACAAAAATCCCTGGGTCGTCGAATGTCTTCGACCGTTCGGAGGCGCGCACGAATCCGGCGGGACGGCGTCCATCGACAAGGCGGAACATCCGTTCGTGGCGCTGCCAGTACTGCCTCGGCTCCACGAATGGCGAATTGACAATCAGCCGATCAGGACGCTTGTGGAGAGTGGAATCGGTATCAGTCGCCATTGAGCGGCAGCACCCTCAGTGATTCAATTCCGCGGTCGTCGATGATCTTTACCGCCACGCGCTTGTACTTCCCGGTTTCAAACGGGAGGGAGACCGAGCCGCGATACGCTTCGATCAGGTCTTCGTCGATCTCTGCCTTGAGATTCTTGGCCAGTCTTGCCCAGCCCTCTTTATCGCCCGCCATGGGAAAGAACACCTGACGGGGGAAAAGGCTGCGCCCGTCGTAATCCGGATCGAGCAGCCACATCGCGATCCTGGACGTATCGCCCGATTCGATGGATCCGGTCGCCGGATTGTAGTAGTCAAATCCCAACACTTCGATCTGCCATTTCCCCTTGTGGTCACCCTTGGCCACACGACTAAGTCGGATGTCAGGCTGACCGATCAGCCAAAACGATTGATTACTCGACCGCTTCTTCTTCAAATCTTCTGTGAAAAGGTCGGCATTCATTTGCGCCTTGAGGAAGACCATCCCCGTTTTCTCGGCGCTCAATTCGTCGATGTCTTTCGCGGCTTCTGGGTCGAACTGAAATGCCGCAAAAACGATGATCTGCGGCTTCGGCATCAATGTCCGCGCCTCTTCCCAGGCCAGCTCAACTTGGCGTTGCTCCAGCGGAGCGTGTTCAGCGCCAAAGGACACAACGGCGCGCTGCGGCTTGTCCCCCTTCGTCTCCGCGTCGGCTTGAAGATATCGAGTCCCAGGTAATGCTTCTACCCGCGTGAATTCGATCATGCGGCCGCCCCTGGCGCGAATGCCAGTCTTGAGGAGTTCCTCACGCCATGCCGCATGACGGATCGATGGACCCGTCCGTCCGAGCGTAGCGTCCGCATTGGCGGGCATCACCGTTGGCATGGCATCCGACGGTCGCGTGTCATCTGATGAAACCTGGGCGATGGATTTCACTGCGGGTGCAGGGACCGCCTCAACGGTGAAGGGGCCGGTCACACGGGCCTTGGAATTGTCAACGTATGGCTGATTGTAAAGCCTCTCTTGCCCGGGCGGCTCGTCGTTTGCGATACTCCCAATCGATAGATGAGGTACCTCCTTGTAACGAAAACCACTTCCAATCCCCTGCTCGGGGTAGGCAAGTTCATAATAATCGTACAGGGCTACCATGAGACGCTGCTTTGCGAGCGCGATCGAAACGCGAGAGGTATCACACGTTATCCAACGCCGACCCTGCTGTTCAGCGACGAATGCGGTCGTGCCAGATCCACAGGTAGGGTCCAAGACAAGATCGCTTGGGTCCGTCGTCATCAGGAGGCATCGCCTGGGCACCTCGTCCGGGGTTTGCACAACGTATACCTTGTCAGAAGGTGCCCCGATTCCCTCCCAGATGTTATTGAAAGCCGTGCCCGGCGAGTCCTCAGGATACAGCTTGACTCGAAGTGTATTCCCCTCGGCGATTAGACGGTTTGCCTCCTTGAGTCTATCCAGCCCCTCCGGATACGCGGTCTTCCACTGGGTTCCCTTGGGCGGATGATACGGGCGGCCTTGAAAAAGATACCCGTCCTGCTTCTCGGACCCTTGCGCGTTAGAACTCCAAGTTCCGAAAATTCTGTAGTCGGGGTGCGCCGCAAGAAAGGCAGTTATGTCTCTCCTCTCGTCAGGAGTTGCCTTGCGACATTCACGTGTCTTATTATTCTCCAGCCACAAATGGGAGCCAGCGTTGTCTGCAAACGATTGCAGATCTCTTCCAGCGTAAAGTTGATGATACTTAATCTTCTCCTTGTCCTTTGCGTACCAGACCACATAGAAGCTGGCGCTGTTCAGCAGCTTCTTGGCAAACATCACCGATCCCTTTTTCACTGTTATCAGGCTGATGAAGTTCTTCTCGCCGTACACTTCGTCCAAGATTGATCTCACTCTATGCAGGTTGACTTCCGAAATTTGAACAAAGATGCTCCCAGATTCGGACAGCAAGTCCCTGGCCAGTAAGACTCGATCACGCAGGTAAGTTAGATAGGAATGAATTCCCAACTCCCAAGTATCCTGAAAAGCCTTTACCATCTCAGGCTCAGCGGTGAGGTCCTCGTCTCTGTCACCTGACTTAAGAGCCGTCTCATTGACAAATGCTTGGAAGTTCGATCCATACGTGATCCCGTAGGGCGGATCGAAGTATATTAGCTGAACCTGGCCGCCCAATCCCTCCTTCTCGATCAGCGAGTTCATCACAAGCAAGCTGTCACCCGCAATCAGTCGGTTCGACCACCCATGCGCATGCTGGTAGAAATCGATGGCATCGCGGAGAGGCGGGTTCTCTGACGGCTTCTCAAAGAGTGATCCCTGCACTATGGCCGGTGTGCCATTCCGGTGACGGACCGCTTCGATAATTGTGCGGGGATCGATCCGCTCATGCACATGCAGCGAGACAGTATCCACCTCGAATGACAACCGCTCAGCCTTGCCCGCCCAGACCAATTCCGGGTCGCGGTGCGGGTCGTAAGCGTACTGCTTCCGGGGGCCGTCAACGTCGGTCCGTGCCGTGACGAGCCCGACTGGTGGGTTGTCTTTTCGCTGTTTATCCTTGTGCTCGTACTGCTCGATCCGCCGTTTGCGTGATTTCGGCGCGGCACTTTCCTTGGCCACGGTTTTCGCGCGAGAGCGCGTGGCGGGTTTGCGCGTTGTCTTCCGAGACTTGGGCATTGGCAACTCTCCCCGAGCAAAAGGTTCCGAACACTCTGTCAGGCTTTCAGTTGTATCGCCTGTCCCCTGCGCCCAAAGAGTAGCGCTACGGGGATTCGAACCCCGGTTAAGTGGCTGAGAACCACCCGTCCTAACCCCTAGACGATAGCGCCATTGTTCGTCGATCAGCCCGCCGGGGCGGGATCGACCTCGCCAAAGAATCGTCGATATCGTGCCACGGGTCAAGTGGATTCCGGTCCGCTTTGACACTCCGGGGCCGGGAGAAACTCAAGGAGGGGGCGGCGCTGCCGATACAATTGGCAGACGTAGCGAATAAGGGCCAACACCAGGCCATAGAGGGCGACCCTTCCCATCCGGGAGGGTCGCCTCTTTTTTTGGCGGCCGCCTAGCAGGGTGCCAAAAAGTCGGGACGGATGTCATTCTGAGGAGCGAAGCGACGAAGAATCTGCTTTCCGTCCCCGTGTCCCAGAGCGAAAACAGCAGATCCTTCGCTCCGCTCAGGATGACAAGATGACCTCATGACCTGCCGAGACCACTTTTTTGGCGGCCGCTCAATGGTCAGTTTTCTGGTCCAGCTTGCCCGTGGCGATAGCGTAGTGCTCCGCGATTGCCAGGGTCGCCCAGCAGACCAGTACGGTTGCCGCGGTGGTCCACGAGAGCCTTAACATGATCTGAGCGTTGCTCAGGTGTGAGAGCGACTGGACATAGGGCGCGTGCAAGAGCGAACGTCGCAGCGCCTCGAGCCAGTAGGTGAATGGCAGAGTGTGCCCAACGGACACCATCCAGCGGGGCAAAATGTCGATGGTGAAGACCGCTCCTGATAGAAGATAAAGGACAGAGCCGACACCCTCAGACAGTCCGAATCCGTGCTGGGAGGTCACCAGTTGCACGCCCGCCAGCGCCACGCCTACGGCCAGTATCGCCATGATGCCCAATACCAGCGCGGCCGCGAGATATGGCAGATCAGCAAGTGTCATGTCGTAGGTGATTCCAAACATGACTGATCCCGCGAGAAGAGTGAAAACGACTCCAGCGGAGGTCGCCAGCACCTTGGCGAGGCCGCGCCCGGTGAGGTACTTGCCCAGGCCCACCGGGGCGAGGTAGATGTAACGCAGCATCTCGAATCGTTCGCGGTCTTCGAAGATGACGATCCCGAGGCCGAATAACACCTGGACCACCAGCATGAACATCGCGTTGCCGACATAGACCTGCGCAAATGCCGGAGCCGATGCCGGCTGTCCGGTGACCACTTTGAACATGACCACCAGGATGAACGCTCCGAACAAAGGGCGCACGATCTGATAGGTCAGGAAGACAAACGGATCCGTCCAATTGGATTCGACTGCCCACCCCAGGCGACCGGATGTGACCAGCGAACGAGTCATGGAACTCAAACGGTTTATCATCGCATGTGCCTGCCTGTCTTCCTGTAGGGGCGACCCGCTGGGTCGCCCTCTTCACCTGTGCGCTTTCTGCGTCCACCGACGAGGGC
>Ga0315273_10001875_pt1 | contig 24328 bp, 21 predicted proteins | sample YL17G02_0_MG_FD_205753 | JGI IMG/M metagenome (GOLD analysis project Ga0315273, IMG submission 205753) | Sediment microbial communities from Yellowstone Lake, YNP, Wyoming, USA - YL17G02_0 | ecosystem: Environmental > Aquatic > Freshwater > Lake > Sediment | place: USA: Wyoming | collected... | reverse complement strand
TAACCTTTTGGCTTTGCCAGATTGCCAAATCTGGCAATTTCCAGCGAGTTTTTGCCTTGTTTTAGCCTGGATTTGTCAATCCAGGCCAGCAATTTGGGCAGTTTCCTTGCTCTCCGACAAACTGCTAGGAAGATTTAGGCATGGATCCCCCGTTTTAGATTGAACGAATTTCCATTTTTGCTAAATCCACAACTGCGCATACATGAATCAGAAAATCTATCCCGACAATTCCGTCAATTTCAAACCCATACTCCATTGCCCCAATTTCAACTTCAAGCGCGTTGACTTGCAATTTATCCACTTGTAATTTGTCAACCGTTTTTGTAAACACAAATTCCGAACCGCCCACGCCTCGAATGGAGTGAATAACATCATCCAACTCATAGGGTAATCCTATCGGCGATACTTTTCTGTGGAAAAAATGGTGCCAGCCGAGCCAGTGTCCAGAAGCATATTCTTCAACACCAGGCGCTTGCGATTATTAAAAAGCGTTGCGGAAATAAACGGTAATCCATTTCGCAAACGAATTTTCATCGCAGTCCCCGAATACCAACCCAAAGCCTTTCTATAATTTGCAATTTTTCCCGGCTTGTGTGAAACACATAAAACTCGCGCATGGGTGATTCGCGATGGAGTTTGGCATACTTTTGCAAAGCCGTCTGTGAAGTGGAGAAAGCGCCAAGCACGGCAATTTGGTCAAGAATGCGCTGATCTGATCTTGTATGCGCTTTAATTGCTTCGATCAAAAGCCATTTCTCTGGATATTTTTCACGAATTTCGGTCCATTTCATGGGTCGCTCCTTGAATGACAATCACTCGTTAAAAAATTATAGCACAGGAAATAAAAAGACCCCCAAGTTTTCCAAAAATCGAACCATTGACAGGGCTTTCTTAAAGTCCTGACGAGACTCGATGCCTGCCACCTGTCTCAAACGCGCCGATTTACGCTCCATTGACCAAAATCACCAGCCAATTCGCCATCGTTCTTCGCTCTTGATCGCAAAATTCTATGCTCTCCGACAAACCTATATACGATTATCTTGATTTCGTTTTTCGTACCCTGCTTAATGTATTCGGAAAATTCCAAAAAACTTTCATCGGCGAGAGTTAGGTGGGCTCGAATATAACTTTCCTCCACATCCTCATATTCCCGCAAGATTTGATGCCCGTTTATGCGAGAGTCGGTCAGGAATTTTCTCCTGACCGACTCAAGATAATCCATTGAATTCATTGATTCTCTTCCACAGATACGGATTTGATTTTTTGGCGCAGGTGTTCCGCCATTTGTGTCAGCGATGCCCACTCTACGTAATCCATGCGGTCATCTGTTTGCCCAGAATTATATTTCTGGAAGAATTCTGCCGAGGACATGCCGTGTTGTTTTTCGTAATCTGCCAGCACTCTTTCGATATCTTCCAGTTGCATTCGAAGGCGGCTGGTTTCCATGTCCACCAGTTTATTCAACGTCTCCGCGGTCAAATTGCTGACCTGCTTCTTTTCATAAAGTTCTGCCCTTCAACCCTTCGACACCTTCGGTCAGGGCAAGCCCTTCCAACGTTCCAACTCCACACCCAAACATCGTCACCTGTATCTGCCGCGCGATCAATCGTATGGTTTCAACTACATTATCCGTGGAAACCGCGGCGGCTTTTAAGAAGGGGCCGGCCATGCCGCCGAGGGTTGCGCCGAGGGCGATGCACTTGGCGATGTCGAGCCCGTCTTTGAGTCCGCCAGACGCGAAGACCGTCATACCGGGCGCGGCCTTCTTGACATTCAAGATGGATTCCGCAGTAGGGATGCCCCAGCCGACGAACGTGGCGGCCAGCTCGCGCGTGAATTCATCGGGCGCGCGGTGCATTTCGACTTGCGACCAGCTCGTGCCGCCCGCGCCAGCTACGTCAATGGCTGAAACTCCGCAATCAGCTAATAATTTAGCTGTCCGTTCTGAGATGCCCCAACCGACTTCCTTTGCTACCACAGGCACTTCGAGTTTCTTGCACACTGCATCGATCTTCTTTGCCAGACCCGCAAAGTTCGTATCGCCCGCATCCTGTACGGCTTCCTGTAATGGGTTGAGATGCAGGTATAAGGCGTCGGCTTCGATCATGTCCACGGCGCGGCGGCAGTGGTCAATGTTGTAGCCGTAGTTAAGTTGAACTGCGCCAATGTTCGCGAACAACAAAATATCGGGCGCGACTTTCCGCACTTGAAACGACCCGGCTTGTTTGGGATTTTCGAGCGCGGCGCGCTGCGAGCCGACGCCCATCGCTATCCGTGTGGCTTGGGCCGCACCCGCGAGACGCAGGTTGATGGTCCGCGCACGATCGGTGCCGCCAGTCATGGATGAGATCAAGATGGGTGCGTGTAGCCACTTATTAAATAGCGTTAGGCTTATGTCCACTTCATCCAAATTAAGTTCTGGTAAGGCCTCGTGGACGAAGTGATACTTTTCAAGGCCGCTTGTAAGTGCAGAGCGCACATCCTTTTCAAGGTTGATCTTGATGTGGTCTGCCTTTCTTTCTTCAATGGGCGCAACTTTTGACATGGGTGAGTGTTCCTGAGTGTGAGTTAAACCACTGGCTTGACATGTTTCTTATAACGATTACAATAAGCCAGTCAAATTTGAACAGGAGGCTGTTATGGCTGACACATATACTGAACTTAAAGCAATTGTGAAGGATTTACTCGGTGCGGATGAGGCGAAGATCACGCCTGAAGCCCGCTTCCGCGAGGACCTTGAAGCTGATTCGCTGGATCTCGTGGAATTAATCATGGCCTTTGAGGACAAGTTCGGTGCCGAGATCTCTGACGAAGTCGCTCAGAAGATCACGACGGTTGGCGAAGCCGTCGCATACATCGACGCCCACAAAAAGTAGCATCACTAAAGCGATTATAACGTAGAGCCGCCCCCTAAGGGACGGCTCTATCGTTTAAGTATTTGATGTCACTGCGAGCAAAGCGAAGCAGTCTCCTGTTGCGTGTGGATTACTTTGTCGCCTTGGTCGCGATTTGCTTCTCGCTACACCTGCCCGCACTGCAGGTGCGGGTCGCTCGAAGCTACTCAACCCTCCTCGCAATGATATTGGGTGTTATTTCAACAGCGAAGGTATCTCTTCCGGGTGCTTTGCAACTTTTACGCCCGCGGCTTCCAACACTTTGATTTTATCCGCTGCAGTACCTGCGCCGCCTTCGATGATGGCGCCGGCATGTCCCATGCGTTTGCCGGGAGGGGCGGTCTGTCCGGCGATGAAGGATACAACCGGTTTGGTCATCTTGGATCGAATAAATTCCGCGGCTTTGTCTTCATCTGTGCCGCCGATCTCACCGATCAGAACAACCTTTTCAGTCTGTGGATCGTGCTCGAACATTTCAAGCACATCTATAAAGTTCGTGCCGTTGATCGGGTCGCCGCCGATGCCCACACAGGTGGATGCGCCCATCTTAACCAGTTTGAGTGCGTAAAGTATTTCATAGGTCAGCGTGCCGGAACGTGAGACGACGCCGACATTACCGGGAATGGCAATATCGCCGGGAATAATGCCGACTTTACATTCGCCGGGGGTCAATAAACCGGGGCAGTTGGGGCCGACCAGGCGCACCTTTTTCTGGTCAAGATAATTGCGGACTCGCATCATATCCTGCACGGGTATGCCTTCGGTGATGCAGATGATGAGGGGAATGCCTGCATCCGCGGCTTCAAACATCGCGTCCGGTGCGAAGCGGGCAGGGACGAAGATCACAGTTGCGTTTGCGTCGCTCGCATCCACGGCCAGTTTGACAGAATCAAACACCGGGATTTTTTCATCCACCCATTCACCGCCTCTGCCAGGCGTCATGCCTGCCACGACGTTCGTGCCATAGGCCACCATCGCGCGTGTGTGGAATAAACCTTCATTGCCAGTAATGCCCTGCACCAGAAGGCGTGTGTTTTTGTTGATTAGTATGCTCATTGTCTTATCCCTTTGCCGCGGCCACAGCCTTCTTCGCCGCGTCTGCCAGAGTCTCGGCAGTGATCATCTTTGCGTCCTTAAGCAGCTTACGGCCTTCCTCCGCATTCGTGCCCACCAAACGGACAACCATCGGTACTTTCGGCTTAACTTCGCCCATGGCGGTCAGGATACCGCGTGCCACTTCGTCACAGCGCGTGATGCCGCCGAAAATATTGAAGAGTATCGCCTTCACGTTCGGGTCGGACAGGATAATGCGCATGGCCGCCGCGACCTTATCCGCGGCCGCACCGCCGCCAATATCAAGAAAGTTGGCAGGCTCGCCGCCAAACAGCTTGACGATATCCATGCTGGTCATGGCCAGGCCTGCGCCATTGACCATGCAACCGATGTTGCCATCCAGCTTGATGAACGAAAGACCATACTTGCGCGCCTCGGTTTCGGCAGGCGCTTCTTCGTCAATATCCCGCATTTCAGCGAGGTCAGCATGGCGGAACATGGCATTGTCGTCAATGATCATCTTGCCATCGAGCGCGATCAGGCGTTTGTCCTTTGTAATGACAAGCGGATTGATCTCAGCCAGGGTAGCATCGGTCTCTTTATACACCTGCCATAGTCCGTTGGCGACCTTGCTGAAATCCTTCCAATAGTCGCGCGGCAGGTCTATGGATGCGGCCACATCGCGCGCCTGATACTCGCGCAAACCAAGTAATGGGTCAATGCGAACCTTAATGATCTTTTCAGGCGTTTTCGCCGCCACTTCCTCGATATCCACACCGCCGGCCGCTGATGCGATCATGACAGGCTTCCTTGCGGCACGATCATTCGTGATGGCGAAATAGATCTCGGTCTCGATCGCGGCGGCTTCATCCACAAGCACTTTGCGAACGGGCAAGCCCTTGATCTCCATGCTGAGGATTTGGGTTGCAAGCTGTTCGGCTTCCTGCGCGTCCCTGGCAACTTTTACGCCGCCAGCCTTGCCGCGCCCGCCCACCAGCACTTGCGATTTAATAACAACGCGACCACCAAGCTCTTCAGCAATATGCTTTGCTTCCTGTGCCGTGGTCGCCACTCGTCCCTTTGGAATAGGGACGCCATACTTTGAAAATATGGACTTGGATTGGTATTCGTGGAGTTTCATTAGTCTCCCTCGGATGATTTTTTTCGTGCATGTGCATTATACCACCAACAAAATTCCTCTCTTTTAGCAAGAGAGGAATTTCACAAAGTCCACACAAATGTAGTCGGATTGCCAATCCGACCTGGTACTATGGAAGCGTGAAGCGTAATATGCGGTTATACAAGCCGTCTGTGACCCACACATGGTTCTCAGGGTCAATTGCAATTCCGGAAGCAAGACCAAAACCTGCGTTGGTACTGCCAAAGTCGCCCCATACGCGCACAAGTTCGCCCTGATCGGTAAACTCCATGACACGATAGCCTTCGGGATCGGTGACGAAAACGTGCTTCTGGGCATTCACGGCAATGAACGGTTTGTTTTCCAGCGATTGACCGAACCAGCCGTACACATCCCATTGGCGTAAAGGCGTAAAAGTTAATCCTTCGTCGAGCATCTGAAATGTTTGGATGCGTTGATTCCAGGTATCCACTACGTAAACAATGCCATCGGAATCAACTGCGACTCCCACCGGCTCATCAAATTGACCGGGATCGAATCCGCCTGAACCGAACGAGGAGATGTATTTTCCGCCCGCATCAAATACGACGACGCGCTTGTTTCCGGTATCTGCAACGTAGACGCGGCCCTGAGCGTCCACCGCTATACCGCGCGGACCGTAGAACGAGTCCGGCGAATCGCCGAGTCCGTTCTTGCCCCAGGTGAGCAGCGGCTTGCCATCTTCGGTAAATTTTTGGATGCGGTGATTCCATGTATCGGTCACATAGACTGAACCGTCCAGTCCGACCGCCACGCCCCAGGGTTCATTGAATCCGCCCAGTGGGGCAGGGGCCGTCAATCCATCTGCAAAGAAGCCCCATTGTTGCAGGGTCTTGCCGGTAGGATCAAGATGCACGACGCGATGGTTGCGAGAATCTGCAACGTAGAAGGTTCCATCTGGCGCAAAGGCCATCGAGCGCGGCGCATTTAGTTGCACAGGATTGATCTGCTGTGTCGAATCCAGCACCAGGTCCGCGGCAAGCAGGATGGTCTTGCCCTCGGTTGGGTCTACGACTTCAGCAGCGGGAGCCGGGGGGACGCCGTAATTCCACATTTGAGCAGCCACATCTTTGCGGATGTACAACCGCATTTGATCGGCAGGCTGCCATGTAGCGAGCGTCATGTCAGTTTTGTTGTTAGCTTGTGCGTACAATGTGTAATCGCGATTGAGCCATATCTGAAAAATGCCCGCGCGCATTTGCGGATTGGTGAGAGCATTGCAAATACGCGAATAGTCACTTGATTTAGATAGCTTGAAAAATGCCAACGCGTCTGTGCAAGGGTAATTTTCATCGAAGGGCTGATTGGCATTGCGCGAGTTGACGATGCCAAAATAATCCTGATTGGGCCACCACATGCGGACATAGTCCATGCGATAGTAATTAGGTCCAAGAGCAGGCTCGATCTTGTCGAAGTTCTTTTGGTCAACGATCACGACCACCGAATCGCGCAATGAACGTGTGGGCTGGTCAAATGAACGCTGGTTGGTGAAATCACGCAGGTACCAAACAAAAGGCCATGAGACGCCGGTATCCGGCGCGCTGGCGTCGTAAGCGAGTGCCACTCCCATACCGCTGGTGGTGCGTTCTGAAATTTCCCTGGCCTGCTCAATGACATCCTTTATTCCCCGCGCGCCGTGTGCGTAGACCAAATATTCCGTGGCCTGGTCGTAAGTAATATACGAGGCGCGGAATGCGGCGCGGGCGGTGAGAACCGCCAACAAGCCGAAGAAAGTTAACACGAAGACATGGCGAATATTGGAGGCAGTCCATTCTTTTAGAAGATAGGTCAAGCCTGCGCCGGATGCAATTGCCACTATGGCAGGTAATAAGAATGCGCTTGTGGCTTGTAATTGGGCCAGTTCTTTTCCTTGAAATGGCGGAGTTATTCCGCTTATGGATAACATGCTTGAAATCAGGCTGGTAAAGAAGATGACTACCAGCGCCATCACCAGCCCGGCGTGTCGTTGGCGTAATTCGGCCCAGTTTGTGTTGTCTATCAGGTGACCAAGCGCCCAGCCGGTGAGCAGGATCATTGGCCAGGTCATGTGATAGGTGAGCCAGGGCATCTTTTCGCCCGCGTAACTAAGGGCAAATACGCTGGATATCGTCCACCAAACGAGCAGGCTGAATGTGTTGGGGTAATTGATTTCTTCCGGGCTTGGTTCTTCCACTGTTTCCGGTTGGGTAATCGTAATTAACTCGGCGGTAATTTCTTCAGCGCTTTCAGGTTTGTCAGAAACATACTTTGATATTTCAGCGACATTCCTAATGCCCTTGACAAGTTTCACCAGCAGCTGAGCGACAGAGCCTATAACCATCCCGATAATTACCAATATAAGTGATGGCGTTTCCTTGCGCGTTAGACCAAGATAGAGGGCGAGCCATAATCCCAAGGCGGGTAGGAACTCGTACATTGGGATTTGCACAAGGAGATAGAAATACCACGGCTGTGAACCGCGTTCCACGCCTTGTTGGACCAGCCAGTAACCGAGTGAGCCGATCGTGCCTGTAAAGAAGCCGTCACTGTTGGTGAAGATGGTCGTGTATAGGATTGTGAAAATCGCCCAAAACAACAGAGTAGGCTTCCACCAAAATTCTTTATTCCATATAAAGCCTGCTAACGCAGAAAGGATGAACATGACTGCCAGGATGCCACCGATAATGCCAATTGATCTGAAGTCACCGGCAAGCGCCTGGATCTGACCGGCGTCGGTTGGGATGGTGACGTTTAGCCAGCCTTCCAAAAATTTAATCGGGAAGGGAGTTGCCATGGGCAGGACGAGCACGCCCAGAAGCATGAGCAGGTCAAACGAGCGTTCGGCGCGGATTCCTTCCCAGGTGTAACCGCGGATCAATGTAAAGCCTGCCACGCCGAGCATGAGCAAAGAGGCTAAAGCCAGGATCGAAGTCAATGAAACGGTGGCAGTTTCGGGCGGGGTAAGAGGCGAAGCGGTCGAATCCGGATTTGACGGCGCGGCTGTTTCAGTCCCGCTGATCGTGGCTGAATCGTGCGCATAGATCCCATAACCGGCGGCGAAGCCAGCCAACAGGATTGCAATCGCCAGCGTGATGATGAAGGTGCGGTATTCTTTTTCTTTTCCATCCCAGGGTTTGCGCGTAATGCGTGCGATAAAGTATATGACCATGAAAAGCCAGGCTTGCGCGCTATAGATAAAGGCGGTTTCTTTTGTGGCGAAGTGCAAGACCTGCGCGAGGGCGATCATGTAAAGATATTTTTTGCCGCCCACTTCCAGATGGCGCAACATGGCATATAGTAAAACGATCCCCGAAAAGCCGACAAACGATTCGTTGCGCACGTAGCGTCCGTAGAAAAGCATGTACGGTGAGATGACCAGCAGGAAGCCCGCGATCAACGCGCCTGTCCTACCAAGATAGCGCCGCCAATACCAAACCATCCACACGGTGGCGATGCTAAAAAGCACGGCGGGGATGCGCGCGGTAAAGTCGCTTGCGCCAAGCAGGAAGTAGGTCAGTGCGATGATGTGAAATTGAAAAGGTCCGTGCATCATCGGCGAATGTTGATAGCCTTGCCCGCGATAAAGAAGCCACGAGAAGTAGGTGTGCAGGCTTTCGTCGTGACTCATGACGCGCGCGCCGAGGTTGTAGAAGCGCGTGACGAGCGCCAGCAGGATGACCGCCGCGAAGATGACGATTTCATTTGTGATCGCAGGCAGGGCAGGGTGGATGGGACGTTCGAGCCAGTTGGAAGTATTCTTTGACATAGGCTTTTTATCTATTTATGGTCTTCCGTACACGCCCAATTCTTTACCGCTAAGAGCGCGAAGAACGCAAAGATTTAAAGGTCTTCTTAGCGCACTTAGCGGGCTTCGCGGTTCAAATGAACGGTAGCAAATCTTTTTATAAATTCAGCGAACTATACTTCATTCAAGATGTTCTGACAAGAAACTGAAACTCTCATGTCACTGCGAGCGAAGCGAAGCAGTCTCCTGTTGCGAGGGGATTGCTTTGTCGGGAAGAGCAAGTGCCATCCTCGCAATGACGGGATGTTTCCTGTGTTTACTTCGTGTAGCCATTATAAACAACAAAATTATAACCCTTACTATCAGTGATCAAATAAAACAGAACCAGCCAATTGTCCACAACCTGCCTGGATATCTATGCCTCGTCTCATGCGAATGGTGCAGGTGATTCCAAACTGCTCCAACGTGGCTTTGAATTGCTGGGCGCGGTCGCGGCTGGCGGCTTGACCTCCGTAGCCAGCAGTGGGGTTGAGCGGAATTGTGTTGACGTGGCAGATCAGCCCTCTCAGCAAACTTGCCAGCTTCGTGGCAACCTCCGGCGTGTCATTGACGCCTTGAATCAAGGCCCATTCAAACACGACTTTTCGTCCGGTTTGATCAACGTAATATCTACAGGCGTCAATGACTTCGGTGATCTTGTAACGCTTGTTGACCGGCATCATCGCCAGCCGCGCGGCGTCATCCACGGCGTGGAGCGAGATGGCAAGGTTGACCTGTCGTTTTTCATCGGCAAACCTTTTGATCTGTGGCACAAGACCGACGGTTGAAATAGTAAAGCGGCGCGCGCCGAAGTTGTATCCATCGGGGTCGTTCAGGCGGTCAATGGCGGCCATCGTGTTTTCGTAATTATGGAACGGTTCGCCCATGCCCATGAAGACAATATTGGTGACAACTTCATGTAAGTCGGATTGGCAATCCGACTTACACAAAAGGCGCGCGTAGTACATGACCTGTGCGACGATCTCACCGCTTGAGAGGTGACGTTGGAATCCCTGCTGGCCTGTGGCGCAGAACACACATCCCATGGCGCAACCTGCCTGCGTGGAGATACACAGCGTCTTGCGCCCATGATCTATATATGTGTTTGGATCGTAGCGCATCAGCACGGTTTCAATGACCTGTCCATCCTGCAATTCAAACACCGTTTTTTGAGTCTGCTTATCGGATGAATCCTGAATGATCTTTGGCTTGAGAGGTGAGAAGTTTAGGTTTTCGGCAAGTTTGGTGCGGAGGGAGATTGGTAAATTGGTAAATTGGTCTGGTGAGTCATAGAAGTGTTGATACAGCCCCTCCCAGACCTGCTTTGCGCGGTAGGAGGGTTCGTTCCAGCCTTTGAGGATGGAGGTGAGGGCGGGGAGGGGTAGGTCGTAGATTAGCATGGTTTTATAAGGATGAATTATGAAGGATGAAGGATGAATTGAAGGCAAATGTCATTGCGAGACGGCGTTCTCCCGAAGGGGTCGAAGCAATCTCATGTAACCATTAATTATGGGATTGCTTCGTCGCTCACTTCGTTCCTCGTAATGACATCAACCAAGTGAATCCAAATTTCCTTGCACAGTTTTTATATCGGGATGATTGGGCGGCAAAAACTTTTTCAAGATTTCCAATCCTTTTGAATGTATCCCTCTTTTACAACTGAAATTTTCGAGAGCGGTACGATCACTGCATCGCTGGCGCGCAAGGCTTTCTTGATTTCCATGTCCCAGTCCATGCCTGGAAGTAAGACTTCGCTATCCAGCCAGGGTTCAAAGCCTGAATTGGTTAAACGATCGAACAGGCCTTTGATGATCGGCTTGTTCTCGCTGGCGTAACATAGAAATACTTTGAGTTTGCCTTTTGCGTTTGCCATGCCCAACTCCATGGGAAGTGCCGTAGGTGACAGTCACCCGCTTCGTGAGATGACTGTCATCTTGATTTTATCTTATTAGTGCCGATAAATCATCCGCGATCACATCGATTTTTGGCCTCCACGCATCCGCCTGCTCTTTTGTGGATACGCCGCTTAACACCGCCGCAGTCGGACATCCCACCCCCTGACCTGCGGCAACGTCCGTTTCAAGGCGGTCGCCAATAACGAGGGTTTCATCTTTTTTCGTGCCGAGTCTTTCCAATGCGAGTTCCATCATATATGGAAAGGGCTTGCCCGCAACGATCGGCTCGACACCGGTTGCAGTTGTGATGACAGATAACCACGCTCCCGAACCAGGGATCTCTCCGCGTGAGGTGGGGAAGGTGCGATCTGTATTGGTTGTATAAAATGGAACCCCCGCGCGCACGAGCAAAGTCGCTTCGACCACCTTTTGGTAGTTAATGTCACGGTCAACTCCCATTACAACAGCTTGCGCTTCAGGCGCGTTCTCAACAGAAAGGATTTCAAATCCCTTTTCTTTCAATGCCACGCGGATACCGTTTCCGCCGATCATGAAGACCTTTGTCCCGCGCGGATATTTTTGCGCGAGCATGAATGCAATTCCCAATGCAGAAGTAACCACCTGCCACGCTTCAACATCCACGCAGAGGCCTGCCAGTTTCTCTTTATATTCTTCAGGCGATTTGATGCCGTTGTTGGTTGCAAAGACAAATTTCAGTCCGCGCGCGCGGATTTGCTTAAACGTGGCGACGAGATCGCCGATGGGCGCGTCACCTCTCCAGATGACGCCGTCCATATCGAGGATGAGGGCTTTTATGTTTGAGGGGATCATAGTTATTTTCCTGAGTTTTGTAAACGTCCCGAAGGTTTTTCCGTAAAACACGGCTGAATTTTACAAACCTTCGGGACGGTATTATCCCATTATAAGGCAAGACCCCAAAGGTTGGAGCCTTTGGGGTCAAATTTTCGGTTGTGGTTACTTTGTAAGTGATGGCAATTTTCAAGTCTGCAACTGAACTGCTTTTTTAACGCGAATGGCGCGAAATTTGGCGAATTTCGCCAATATATTCTGAAAATTCGCGTCATTCGCCCATTAGCGAAATTCGCGTTTAGAACTGTCACTTACTTATCAACCACTACCAAATTTTCAAGTGTCATTCTCCCGAAGGACACCGGGACGGCGTGAGCCGCGAAGCGGCGAAGAATCTCTATGTTCTTCAGGAGAATGCCACTGCGTAATTACTTGCTACTTTTTTCAGCCGTCTCAACAATTTGATCCACCAGGCCATACTCCACTGCCAGTTTGGCATCGAGAAAATAATCACGGTCAAGATCGCGCTCGATCACATCGAGTGGCTGGCCTGTATGTTTCGCCATGACATCATTTAACAAAGCTTTCAAACGCATAATTTCTTTGGCTTGAATTGCAATATCGGTGGCCTGGCCTTTTGTACCGCCGATAGGCTGGTGCATGTGGATGGTCGCGTTGGGCAGGGCGTAGCGTCGGCCCTTCGTACCGGCGGTCAGCAACACGGTCCCAAATGAAGCGGAAAAGCCAACAGCCACAGTGCTGATCGGGTTCGAGATCATCTGCATGGTATCGTAGATGGCGAGGCCCGCATAAATTTCTCCGCCGGGTGAATTGATATACATTTGAATTTCTTTGTCAGGATCTTCATGATTTAGGTAAAGCAACTTTGCCACAATAATATTGGCAACATCTGCATCAATCCCCGTCCCAAGAAAAATGATTCGATCTTTCATGAGGCGGGTAAAAACGTCAATCGAACGCTCGCCATTAGCTGTTGATTCGATCACCCAGGGGGTAAGACTATTGAAGTTAGGGATCATCTTTGTCTCCTTATAGTGGGACAATCATAATCAGTTCATATTTGAATTTCGTTAATAATTTATAAGGGGCGAGTAATAAACTCGCCCCTTGGACTCATTTTTTGGCCGCAGGCTTTTTGGCAGAAGTTTTCTTCGCAGGTCTCTTCTTTGTGGATGAAGCCCCCGATTCCTTTTTGGACTTTGAAGCTGATTCCGCCTTCTTGGTTTTCTTCACCGCTTTGGGCTTTTCTTTGATCTCAGCAGACTCGTCTTTGGGCTTCTCTTCAACTTCTTCTTTAGGCTTGGGCTTGTATTCACCTGTGGCAACGGCCTTCAACGTATCCAGCGCGTGGCGGGAAAGGACGCGGTTTGCAGATTCCATCGCCACAGATTGAGCCAGGCGCTTCTGGCCCTGTTTTCCACCGGGCACCTTGCCAAGGTCCAGGCCTTGCTGGGCGAGAGCGTTGAGCGTATCGTTGAATTCAGCATCAAGCTCTTCGTTCTTTACTTCGATCTTTTCCATACGCACGATCTCGTCCAGGATGAGCGAGCGTTCGAGTCTCTTTTTTGCAACTGGCTCCACTTCTTCTGCAAAGAACTTGTCCTTATCTGTATTGCGCATCTTGTAATACGTTTCGAGGTCGAGTTTCTGCTGAGACAGACGTTGTTGCAGATCATTAATAACATGCTCGCCTTCGTGTTCGAGGGCGTGTTTTGAATACTTGAAAGTGGCGCCTTCCTTGATCTTCTCGATCAGATCAACAAAATACTTGTCATCGTAGTCGGCTTTGGAACGCGCTTCCACGTCTTTGGTCAGGGCTTCACGCAGAGCTTCGAGTGTTTCACCCGCGCCGGCCATCTTGGCAAATTCATCGTTGAGTTCAGGCAGAGTTACGCCGCGCACAGTTTTTACGGTGACTTCGAGTTCGACGCTTTTGTCCTGCAGTTCTGCAACTTCCCAATCCACGGGGAATTCGTGCTTGATAGTCTTTGAATCATTGGACTTGAGGCCAACTAGTTCCCTGGCGAAGCCATTGAAAGGCCATTCAGTGTCCCGCTCTTGCTCGCGGACGTATGCCGCGAAGCCTTTGCGGTTCAATTCGGGGGTTTCCGATGTAACATCCACCAAAACATAATCGCCAACCTGTACCTCACGCTCCACGGTTTCGGTGGTGGCGTACATTTGACGGATGTTATCCAAAGCCGCGCCCACTTCTTTTTCACCGGGGACAGTCCACTCGTACGGCATACGAAGCGAGAAGAAATTCTCTCCTAGATCCACTTCAGGGGCGAGAGGCACGCGGAAGGTAATTTTCGGCGGCATAAGGCTGTCAATGGATTCCAATGTACCGGAGCCGCCCGGGTTAATATCCGCTTCCTTTAAGATGTTCGAGTATTCTTCATCCACAAGAATGTCAACCGCCTGCTCCGTGATGACTGCCTCGCCAAAGGTGCGGACGATAATTTCATAGGGAGCCTTACCCGGACGAAAGCCGGGGATCTTGCCGCGTTCGCTGGCCTTACGTGCCGCGCGGCGTTTATAGGCATCCATCTTCTCCTGTTCAAACTCGACGATCAATTTCATCTGATGGTCATCTTGCAACTGCTTTTCGATTTTCAAAGTTTCCTCCAAACCCTAAAGGTCTTCAAGACCTTTAGGGTTTTAAATTTGTTAGTGGGGACGGAGGGAGTCGAACCCTCACGCCTTTCGACACATGATCCTAAGTCATGCCTGTCTGCCAGTTCCAGCACGTCCCCAAGGATAGCGGCGAAATTATACTGCTTCTTACCGAAAATTGTAAATTTTTATGAGACCGAAATTGGGGCGAAAACTCGGACTTGGAAGAAATATCGGCGCAGCACCTTGTACTGCTTCTTTGTAGAAATTGCATATTTTTGTAGGACTGAATTTGGAACAAAAACTCAAGTAATGTAAGTCGGATTGCCAATCCGACTAATGCGTTTCGCGTGTATAATGCGGCGGTCATGTGTGAAATAAACCACCCTGTTTGAGGAATTATGAGTCGAGTTATCAACCCTGAATCCGCTGGAAAAGAACGACCGCGTATGGTCAAGGCTATCGTGCTGGCAGTGCGCGAACTGGCAAAGCAATCGCAGGTGACGCAGGATACGAAAGACCTGGCTGCTTTTATCTCGCTGGCGCTGAGGTCCATATCCGAAGGAATTGAAGTTTCTGTCATTGCATGGGAGAAGCGCGATTACTGGGTCAAGGCGGATAAGTTTCGCATGGAATGGATGTGGGCCGGGCAATATGCCGAGAAGATGAAGAAGGCCGTGCTGGCGGATGATTGGGGAACGGTGGCGGCGGTCTCCATACAAATCGCCCAGAAGTTCAGCAAGGTCGCAGTTTCAGATAATCACCGCCTGGGCAAGCCCTGGGTGGGCGCATACAAGCAATTGCAATAATTGATTACCTTACAGTCTTAAAATCGGGACGCAGATAACGCTGAAAATGCTGATTCGGATTAAGGAGGCCGATATCATTGCGAGGAGATTGCTTCGCTACGCTCGCAATGACATTACAATACAGCCCGACAAAACGTCGGGCTGTATTTTGAGTTTCCTTCGATTTTATTTATGCAAGCTGTGTCAATTTCGTGAGATGCAACTCTGTGTTTTGCATCAGTTCGATCATCAACTCGCGGATGTGCCTGTTCAAGTAATGATGTTCAAGCGTGGATAAAGGCAGGAAGCGGGCGCCCGCCACCACGTGGATACAGCTCGAAGCGCCGCACAGGCAGATGAACGGCGCATCCATTTCCCATTCCGTGGAAGGATAGAAGAAGGAAAGTTCTTCGCCTTTGGCAATATCACGGCGCGCCAGCATCAGCAAGTTTTCAGTGTCCAAAATAACATTCGGGTCGCACGAATGGTTGAGCGCGGCCAACTTGCCGACATGGGTATGCTCGTCTCGACCGATCTGCACTGTAAAGCGATTCGCCTTGTTCGCGACATTGTTACTTGGAATGCCGGAGATCACTTCACCTTTTGAATATGCGCGCTTTGTAACCAAACTTCTAAATTTATTTTCAGTGCGTATTGATAGTGCATTCATTGTATCTGTTGCAATCATGATGTTTGCTTTATCCTTTCGTTTACTTATAAATTAATCATTTACGTAGTATACATGTTATCGAATTAATTACAATACTTATTGTCATATTTTAACCTTAAAATATTTTATAATTCATTGAGTAATATAAGAGTTGAATTGTGTATCTGTCGCAAGAAAGGATGGTAAACCATGCAGGTAATATGGCTTGAAGACCAGCAGATCAGATTGCGTGATGATGTTCGTCAACCGAATACGCCCACTGAAGCATTGATCCGAATTCGCAAAGCAGGTATTTGCAGTACGGACCTTGAACTGGTGAAGGGATATTATCCTTACACAGGCATTCTCGGACATGAATTTGTCGGTGAAGTGGTGGATGCGCCCGATAAATCATGGATAGGTCAGCGTGTGGTGGGGGAGATCAATGCTGTGTGCGGAGCGTGCGAATCCTGTCGTGCCGGCCGCCCAACACACTGTGAAAATCGCACAGTGCTTGGGATCGTCAATCGGAACGGTGTGTTTGCCGAATATACAAGTCTGCCACTTGAAAACTTACAACGCGTACCAGACTCCGTTCCAGATGAAGCCGCCGTCTTTACAGAACCATTAGCCGCGGCGTTGGAAATCCAGCAGCAAATAAAAATTAAACCCACCGACCGCGTGCTCTTGATCGGCGCAGGCAGGCTGGGACAGTTGATCGCACAGACACTGGTCCTCACAGGTTGTGACTTGCGCGTGGTTGCCCGTCACCCATATCAGCAACAACTGCTGAGCGTGCGCGGCATCCGTTTGATAACTGAGGATGAAATCCAGCCGCGAAGATGGGATATTGTGGTGGAAGCCACGGGTTCGCCGGATGGCTTTGATCTGGCACGACGCGCCATTCGCTCGCGCGGGACGATTCTGTTGAAGTCCACTTACAAAGGGGATATGAATGTAAACTTCTCGTCCATTGTTGTGGATGAGATCACGGTGCTTGGCTCACGTTGTGGACCTTTTGAACCTGCTCTGCGTTTGCTGGAAAGCCGTGCAGTAGATCCCACCGTGTTGATCGCAGCGCAATATAAAATAGGAGAGGCGTTAAAAGCGTTTGAACATGCGGCACAAGCGGGCGTACTTAAAGTCCTGTTGGAACCGTGAGTTGCAATGGCAAGCAGCTAAAAGTTGAAGATCGGATACTGCGCCATAATATAAGACCTCCGAGTTCTCAAAGAAACCAGAGGTCTTAATGTTTAAGAGCAAATCGTATTACCTACCGACCAGGATGAACAGCCCGTCGAAGTCAACCTGGGCCTTCAAATAACTATTTTCTATCATAGCACCCTCAACTTCAGCCCATTTGCTTCCATTCCAGAACAGCACGGCCAGGTCCGCATTCAATTTACTTTCGGGGATTACGAAGGAGATGGTCATCATCTCACCGACGGAAGTGGGCGCTTCTCCGCTGGTAGATAAGTGGCCCGCTTCGGTCGCAACCTGCAAATTGAATCCGGATGTGAAGGCTGTTCCTTCGGGAAGAGCATCATCCAGGTCCGCTTCTGTGAGCGATGCCAGGCTGGCCTTACCCCTAATAGGGCAGGGCAGGTACACGGAATCGCCGTTCGGGAGCATCAGCATGGCCCCACGGAATGCCACACACTCCAGCGGGACCGTTTGCTCGCTAATTAGATTTACTTTGTGGATCAGTTTATCAATATTCTTATTGGAGTTCACTACGCGCTCCCGCACGCAATCTTTGATGTTTCGAGTGCCTCCGCCAGTTACCACATACTCGCCTGAGTTATTCCCGCTAAATTCACCCATTCTCAAGAAGAAGAAACCCGGCAAGTCGGCATAAACGCCGATCCCACCATTGTTTGCGGCATCGGTGCAATCATTAACCATAATGTTGGCGGTGGATTGCAGGAATAAACCACTTGCGCCATTTGAGTTTGCTGTTACATCAAAGATGACAATATCGCCATTGGCGTTAATATAAAGACCATCGAGAAGATTAGCATCGAATATATTCGTGCCGTTCAATGTAACAGCGTTGCCTGTGTCTTGCGCACTCAGATACGCGCCATATCCACCGACATTGTCACTGGCAGTGATGTTGACCAGGCTGATTGCGCCATTTGAGAATATCTTCAACCCACTGCTCGCGTTGCCATTGAAATTTCCCGCGCCGCTCAAATTGACGTCGCCACTGCCTGCGGAATTATCGAGGTTTGCGCCGTTACCGCTGTTTCCAGTTGCAGCGTCACCTCCGGCAGTAATAGTGACAATGTCAATGGCGCCTTTCGTAAGAACGCGCAAGCCATCAGATCCGTTGTCGTTGAAAGTGTTCGTGCCAGTCAGGGTGACGTCGCCACTGCCTGCGGAATTATCGAGGAACGCGCCATATGCACTATTGCCATTAGCCTGAACATTATCTAAAACAATATCGCCCGAGCTTGTCACAGTCAGTCCGGTGCCAGCTGCACCATTAATCGTGATGTCGTTGACCGTTACCGTCGTATCATTCCAATTAATGGTAACAGGTACATTGAAAGTCGTTACGCCAGAGAGAGCATAACCGGCCCCGTTATTTAAACCATTCCAGCCGCCTTGAACGGTAAGTGCACCCAGGTTTGTAAGATTGATATCGGTATAAGTGAAAGAAACATCATTAAAGGAGTAAACAGGGGTGAAGTAGATCGTTCCAGGACCGCTCATCACGCCCAGATTAGTAATCAAAGTAGTTACATTTGGATAGTTCGGAGTGCACCCCATGTCGCCGGGAAATTTTCCTGTTGGACACCACATCGGATCATTGATCAAAATGGCATTAGCTGCGTCTTGTGATGCCAATGGCGCAATCTGGCCATCCACCATTACTACAATGGTTGTGTCTTCGGGAATCTGACTAAGTGATGTTTGATCCTGTGTCGGTGGAGTTGAAGTGTCTGTTGGCTGAGTTTGCAAGAGATCATCATTGATTGAAACAACCTCAACTGATGTATCGTCAATCGGCTCGTCGGCTGGCGGTAATTCAACAGGTTCTTCTGTTGGGGTAATCTCAACTGATGTATCATCAATCAGTTCGTCGGCTGGCGGTAATTCAACAGGTTCTTCTGTTGGCAGAGGAGGAGGGGACGTGTCTTCGGCAAATGCTGGCGCGACATTAATCATGGAATAGATCATCACAGATGCTATTGTCATGATAACAAGTATTACTTTTCGAGACCGCTGTTTCATTAGGTATGAAAGCATTTTTGTATTATTTCATTTTTTATGTCGATTAGCATTGACAAAAGAGACTATTTCGCAGTCGTAATCCAAACTCCGTTATAACCAAATCCAACCAAGTCATCTTTTTTATCTCCGTTTACATCCGCCAGCATACGAGAGTGCAATTCCACCCTCCACCCCTGTAGCGTATAACTGAAATCAGTCGTTCCTATGGTCATGGGGTCGAAGCTGGAACCATTTGAGAGCGCAATCCAAACTCCGTCATAACCAAATCCAACCAAGTCAGCTTTTCCATCTCCATTCACATCAGCCGTCATACGAGGATGCTTTTCTACCCTCCAACCTTCTATGGAATAATTGAAATTAGTGGTCCACATGCTCATGGGGGCGAAAGAATCAGAAGGAGAAGTACCACAGGCATTTGAGAGGGCAATCCAGACCCCATAATAACCAAACCCAATTATGTCAGCACATTTATCCCCGTTCACATCCGCCAGCATGCGAGGATGTAACGCCACTCTCCAACTTTCTATGGAATAATTGAAATTAGTGGTCCACATGGTGATGGGAGCGAAAGTAGAACCATTTGAGAGAGCAACCCAAACTCCGTTATAACCAAACCCAATCAGATCGTCTTTTCCATCCCCGTTCACATCCGCCACCATACGAGGATGCAAGTCCACCCTCCAACCTTCTATGGAATAATTGAAATTAGTGGTCCACATGCTCATTGGGGCGAAAGAATCAGAAGGAGAAGTACCACAGGCATTTGAGAGGGCAACCCAGACCCCATAATAACCAAACCCAATCAGGTCGGCGCACTTATCGCCGTTTACATCTCCTGTCATGCGGGGGTGCAATTCTACTCTCCAACCTTGTTGCGAATAATTGTAATCAGTGGTCCACATGGTCATGGGGCCGAAAGTAGAACCATTTGAGAGAGCAATCCAAACTCCGTTATAACCAAACCCGATCAGATCGTCTTTTCCATCCCCGTTCACATCTGCCGTCAGGCGAGGATGTTTTTCTATCATCCAACCTTCTATGGAATAATTGAAATTGGTGGTCCACATGCTCATGTCAGCAAAGGATTTCAGGGTGAAGGTAGCTGTGACTGATTTGGCGCCTGTCATGGTCACCGTACAACTCCCCGTTCCGGAACATGCGCCACCCCAACCAGTAAAGAACATGGAGTCAGCGGCAGGTGTAGCAAGGAGGGTGACGATTGTGTTAATAACATAGGTCTCAGTGCAATCCAAGCCACAGTTGATACCGGGCGGGGTGCTGATGACTGTGCCGCTACCGGTACCAGCTTTAGTGACCACCAAGGGGTAAAGCGCAATACCGCTGGTATCAATCACAAGCGCCTTATTAAACCCAAGCGAACCTGATGCTCCCGGGGTTGGAAGGGTTAATACAGCATCGTTGTTGGCAGCCGCGTCTTTGATCGAACCTCCGGCAAGGGCAAGAGAACTTGTAGCGACATAATCCAAGTCGCTGGATGTATCGCCTGCCTGCACGGTGTAATTAAAGGTCAGTGTGGTTGATCCGCTGCCGCCTGCATAATTTGCGGTTCTGTCAGTTGCCCCCGTCTCAAGTGTCAGGGTCGGCGTGCTGGTAACAGTTACGTTATCGCTGAAGGTCACTGTGATCGTTATCACATCCCCTGCTTTGTAGGAGCCATTTGCTGTGGGTGAACTTACACTGGTTACTGCCGACTTAATCACGAAATTATCCGCCGGTGTACCAGCTGCGAGACTATTGTAGTTGGGATCACTGCTTGTGAAGCCTGCTGTGACTGCGTAGGTGCCTGCGTTTGTTTGTGTTGTGGAACCGCCGGTTAAAATGTTGGTAACAAGGCCAGCCACAGAGCCAGCAGAGACGATTGCGGCTTGCCCGGAGCCATTATAGGTGGTTGGAGAATTCGTCACGGACAATGTTGGATTGGCCTTGGTCAGTGTCACTGCAGCCGCCAATGAAGTGGCTGGATTGTAGTTGCTGTCCCCGGCCTTGGTCGCAGTTACCGAGCACGTGCCGCTGATATCTATTGTTGAAAGTGTCGAGCCTGCCACGGAACAACCCGTTGAAGCGCCCACGCCGTAGGTCACGGCTCCCGTGCCGCTTCCGCCGGTGATGCTCAGCGTTGCCGTGCTGCCGTATGCAAGGCTTGCAGGCGCCACGATGTTGAGGGTGGCCTGGTTGGCCTTGGTCAGTGTTACCACAGCCGCCAATGAAGTGGCTGGATTGTAGTTGCTGTCCCCGGCTTTGGTCGCAGTTACCGAGCACGTGCCGCTGGCATTCGTCACGGAAAGTGTGGTGCCTGCCGCGGAACAGCCTGTTGAAGCGCCCACACTGTAGGTCACGGCTCCCGCGCCGCTTCCGCCGGTGGTGCTCAAGGTTGCCGTGCTGCCGTATGCAAGGCTTGCAGGCGCCACGATGTTGAGGGTGGCCTGGTTGGCCTTGGTCAGTGTTACCACAGCCGCCGATGAAGTGGCTGGATTGTAGTTGCTGTCCCCAGCTTTGGTCGCAGTTACCGAGCACGTGCCGCTGATATCTATTGTTGAAAGTGTCGAGCCTGCCACGGAACAACCCGTTGAAGCGCCCACGCTATAGGTCACGGCTCCCGTGCCGCTTCCGCCGGTGATGCTCAGCGTTGCCGTGCTGCTGTATGCAAGGCTTGCAGGCGCCACGATATTGAGGGTGGCCTGGTCGGCCTTGTTGACCGTCACATCTCTTATTCCAGTGTTGGTGGCAAAATTTGCATCACCACTATAAGTGGCAGTAATAGTATGGGTACCCGTGCCGACCCCAGAAGGTGTATAGGTGGATGAGCAGGTTGCTATTCCGCTAACGGTGGAAGAAAGTGTGCAGGGAGTGGTTCCACCAAAACCTCCAGCGCCACCCGTGAACCAAGCAACTGTTCCACTCGGAGTATCCGTGCCGGATGTACGCGCTACAGTCACAGTACAAGATATGCTGTTGCCATAGGTAACAATGCTCGTTCCACAGTTAACACTAACCGTGATTGGGGCGCCATTGTAAGCGACGCTAGCTAAGGTGCCTGTGGTGTTAGGATTGCCAGCCGTATCGTGAGCGACACCCGCTGCAATATTGGCAGTGACCGCGCCTGGTCCTGTCATGCCACTGACGGCCACGTTATAAGTTGTGCCGCTGCCGGTGACGGTCGCGGTGGTGGCTCCGGCTGTGCCGGTCAATGTAACATCGCCAGTGGCAAAATCAGCTACAGACTCGCTGAAGACAACCGTGAAGTTGATCGGGGAAGCGCTGGCTGGATCTGCCTGACCAGCGGATTTATTGACCGTAACGCTGGGTGGAGTGTTATCAATCACTGCCACTTTTAGGTCGAAGTTGGTAACATCCAAATAACTGATTACGGGGTATCCTCTGCTGTTCAATGCCACCGATGTGAACTGCCCCACATCCCCCGTGTTATCCACTGTTGTACGGGTTGATGAAATACATATCGGATCATCGCACGCTGCCACCTTCAGAGACACGTTGAGGCCACTGGGGCCAAGGTCTGTATAGCTGATGACAGGCTTATTAGCATTCAATATTAATGATGCGTATTGTCCTACAACCCCTGCGTTATCCACCGTTCTAATTGTGGGGGAGGAAGAGGCGCAGGTCGCATCTCCGCACACTGCTACTTTCAGATCGCCATTGGTATTATCATAATAACTGACAACGGGGAAACCACTGCTGTTCAATCTCAGTGATGTAAAGAACCCTACATTTCCTGCGCTATCCACCGTTGTGGTGGTGGGGGAGGTACAGGTCGCATCTCCGCATACTGCTACTTTCAGATCGCCATTAGTGTTATCGTAATAGCTGATGACGGGGAAACCACTGCTGTTCAATGCCAGCGAGGTATATCTCCCCACATTCCCTGTGCTATTCACAATTGTGATGGTTGATGATATGCAGGTCGCATCCCCGCACACGGCTATTTTCAGGTCGCCATTAGTGTTATCGTAATAACTGATGACAGGAAAGCCACTGCTGTTCAATGCCAGCGAGGTGTAATATCCCGTATCCCCTGTGCCGTCCACCGTTGTGAGAGTTGGGGAACTGCAGGTCGCATCCCCGCACACGGCTATTTTCAGGTCACTGTTGGTGGTATCCAAATAGCTGATGACAGGATTATTACCGTTCAATACCAGCGATGTGTATTTTCCCACATTCCCTGTGCTATCTACTATTGTGAGAGTTGGGGAACTGCAGGTTGCATCTCCGCACACCGCCACTTTCAAGTCGCCGTTGGTGGTATCGTAATAACTGATGACAGGATATCCACTGCTGTTCAATCTTAGCGAGGTATCCGATCCCACCCAGCCTGCGCTATCCACCGTTGTAAGTATTTGTCCGGCATAGACCGCACTTACCAGCAATGTCAGCAGGCTCAAGAGTGTAAAAACGAGCAGGAAGAATTTATAACGTGTCTTCATTGGTCTTTTCTCTACTTGCCAGATTATATATCTGAGAAAATTTGACGAAGGAGCGCTTACCACATGAGTATTACTTTTCGAGGCTATCGCCTTATTACACTATTATGTTTGAAAGCATTTTCGCGCTGTTCTATTGTGTATGGGCTTTTATACTATTATATAGGTAATGGGGGATAGTTGAATTGTCAGTTTTGAAAGTTTAAAACTAGCATAGAAAATACGAAAATTGAGGTCGCGAAAGATCCTCAGAATTTGGCTCGTTGGCTGATAGCGACTTGATAGACTTTTCTGCTGGAAGGAGAAGATGGGGATGTGTCACCAGCAAATCCTACTGTGATGTTTGTTATGGAATAAATCAACAGAGCTACTATTACCAAGATATACAATGTTGTTGTCAGATATCGCTGCATCATTTGAAATCATTTTATTCCCACTCGCCCTACGTGCGCCGATGACACAGCCGACCCTGATCGAAGTGGAGAAATTTACACACCCCGGCATATATCCATGAAAACAGTGTACTGGGTCTAATTGGAGCATCGACTTTCCATAGATTAATTGTGGTTCAAATTTTGGGTGGCTTGGAAATGATTATAAAATACGCACTATTTTTACTATTTTTTCGATATTTACAATAACGATTTCACAGTTTTTCATAAATATCATCGAATTTTCTCGCGTCGCCTCTTTTCCTAGGCATTTCAGGGCATCTAAGGCATTGACAGTATGCTCGGACCCGACCCCCTTGGCATTGGTAGTCGGCTTTGAAAAGGTGGCTGAGACAGCTATAATCCCGTAGTCGTTTGATGTGTGTGAATATTTGATGTAAATTATCGAAAACTGGCAGAACACGTGAACGATTTTTTGAGATATTGCTGAAATTGTTGTATTTTTTGAGGCATGGGTCATATCTGGGTGTCTGTGTATGTGTGTCAAATCAAATGGATCGCCGAGCTTTG
>Ga0315273_10001874_pt1 | contig 24330 bp, 25 predicted proteins | sample YL17G02_0_MG_FD_205753 | JGI IMG/M metagenome (GOLD analysis project Ga0315273, IMG submission 205753) | Sediment microbial communities from Yellowstone Lake, YNP, Wyoming, USA - YL17G02_0 | ecosystem: Environmental > Aquatic > Freshwater > Lake > Sediment | place: USA: Wyoming | collected... | reverse complement strand
AGAGGTCGATGACGAAGCGAGGCGGGTCGACGAGCGAAAACGTCGTGAAGGACGGGGGCCTTGACCCGCGGATGGTCACGTCCACCGAAGCACCGCGCTCGGTGACCTCGACGCTGGTGACGACGTTTGGCTCTGCCGCGAACGTCGAGGCAGGACCGAGGACAAGGGCTACAGACACAAGGGCGATCATGCGCATGGCGCGCTCCCGTCGGGCGTTTGCGCGAAGATAGCACGCGCCCCGGCAGGGCCAAGAAACGGACGCCAACTCCTACATCTCCTCACCCGCGAGCCGCTCTCTCGCCTCGCCGACGAGATAGAGGGAGCCTGCCACGCAGACGAGCGCACCGTCGGCGGCGAGGCGGCGCGCGCAGGCCAGCGCGCCCGGAAGCGATTCGTGCGCGTCCACGGCGGTCCCATGGCGCTCGACCGCGGCGAAACAGCTCTGCGGCGCCCGGGCCCGGGGGGAGTCGGGCGCGACCAGGTGGATGCGCCGCGCCGCGGGTGCGAGCTCGGCCAGCATCCCCTCGTGGTCCTTGTCCGAGAGAACCCCGAAGACCAGCTCGACTGGCCGCCCCGGATGAAGAGCCCGGAGCGCCGCGGCCAGCGCACCCGCGCCGTCCGGATTGTGCGCGCCGTCGAGCAGCACGCCAGAGACCTCCTCCAGGCGTCCCGGCCAGCGCGCCGTTGCGATGCCCGCCGCGATCTCCGGCTCGCCGATCCGCACGCCCGACGCGGCGAGAAGGCGCAGGGCGGCCGCGGCCAGGGCCGCGTTCCCCCGCTGGTGCTCCCCGAGCAGCGCGATCGCTCCATCCCACCTGGCAGGTGCGACGTGGAAGGGCGCTCCGCGGCGGCCGGCCTCGTCGCGCAGGGCCTCGAGCACCTCCGGAGGCTGGTCGAATGCCGCCACGCACGGGACGCCTCGCTTGAAGATGCCGGCCTTCTCCCGGGCGATGGCGTCCACGCGGTCCCCCAGGAACTGCATGTGATCGAGCCCGATGCGGCTCACGGCCGATACCCGCGGCCGCACGGCGTTGGTGGCGTCGAAGCGCCCGCCAAGCCCCACCTCGACGACGGCGGCGTCGACCCGCTCGCGCGCCAGGTGCAGCAGGCCGACCAGGGTGGCGAACTCGAAGTAGGTGAGCCGGTCGTCGTCGTCCCGCTCGTGCCAGGGGCAGGCGCGGCGCACCTCGTCGATGCGGGCCGCGAGCACCTCGTCGGCGATGGGGTGCCCGTCGACCTGGATGCGCTCGTGGAAACGCACGAGGTGCGGGGAGGTGTAGAGCCCCACCCGGTGACCCGCCAGGCGCAGGGCCTCGGCGGCCATGGCGCAGGTGGAGCCCTTCCCGTTCGTCCCTGCGACGTGGAGAACGGCGAGGTCGCGCTCGGGGCGCCCCAGCGCGTCCAGGGCCCGCTCCATGCGCTCGAGGCCGAAGCGCATGGCCAGCGGCCGCAGCGAGTCGAGGTAGTCGTTCGGGCCCATGCGCCCCGATGCGGCGTCGCCGGCGCGCTAGCCGAGCAGCGAGACGATCTGCGCCAGCCGCTCTCGCATCTGCAGGCGCGGGACGATGGCGTCGATCATTCCCCTCTCCAGGAGGAACTCGCTTCGCTGGAAGCCCGGCGGGAGCTTCTCGCGGATGGTCTGCTCGATGACCCGCGGCCCGGCGAATCCGATGAGCGCCTTGGGCTCGGCGATGATGACGTCTCCCAGCCAGGCGAAGCTGGCGGCGACGCCGCCGGTGGTGGGGTGGAGCATCACCGAGACGTAGGGCTTGCGCACCTGCCGGAACCGGTTCAGCGCCGCCGAGGTCTTGGCCATCTGCATGAGGGAGAAGATCCCTTCCTGCATCCGCGCGCCGCCGGTCGAGCTGAAGACGATGCAGGGGATGCGCCGCTCGCAGGCCCGGTCGATGACCCGGGCCACCTTCTCTCCCACGACCGACCCCATCGACCCCCCCATGAAGTCGAAGGCGAAGGTGCCGATCGACACAGGCTGGCCGGTGAGGCTGCCCGTGCCCGAGATGAAGGCGTCGCGCAGGCCGGTGGCCTTGTAGGTGCTCTTCAACCGGTCCCGGTACTTCTTGGCGTCGGTGAAGCCGAGAGGGTCCTCGGGCACGAGCTCGGTGTCGAGTTCCTCGAAGCTGTCCGGGTCGAGCACCATCTCCAGCCGGCGCCGGGCCGGCAGAGCGTCGTGGTGTCCGCAGCCCGGGCAGACGTTCCAGTTCCCCTCCCACTCCTGCGTGTAGATCACCTCACCGCAACCGTCGCACTTGGTCCACAGCCCCTCCCCCTTCTTGGCCGGCACTGGACCGGTGGGCTTGTCGGGGGTCGGCTGCGCCTTCAGGGTCTGCCGTTTGGAGAACCAGGCCATGTTCACCTTGCCGGGCGCGGGATCGTCACGTCGCGATCTCGTCGCCGCTCTTGAGCACCGTCACGCCGGGGAGGCCGAGATCGGCGATCTCCTCGCGCAACTCGGCCTCGAAGGCCGGCTTCAGGTGGTACAGATATACGGGAACCCCTCTCCGTTCCAGCTTGGAGAGCTCGCCCACCAGGGTTCGCGGCGTCAGGTGGCCCGAACGATCGGCCAGTCGCTGCATGCGGCTCGGAAAGCTCGTCTCCACGAGGATGGCGGAGAGCCGCTGCGCCCGGTTGACCTCGCGCCAGAACGCGATGGTGGGCCCGGTGTCGCCGGAGATGGCGAAGGCGGACGATCCGCGGGAGATGACGAACCCGGACGACTCGACGGTGTGCCGGACCTTGACGGCCAGGACCGCGTGGATGCCGATGCGGAACGGCGCCCCGAAGCGGAAGGTCTCGAGCCGGACCACCGGGCTCGATGCGCTGGGGATGCGAGTGAAGTCGGGCCAGAGCCGCCCGTTGAACAGGGATTGACGCAACGTGGACGTGGCGACTGGCGAGGCGTGGACGGTGACCGGACGGCGCCGCCGCCCCACCATCAGATCGGCGAGCAGCGGCACGTCCTTCACGTGGTCGAGGTGGGCGTGGGTGAGGAGGACGTGGTCGATCCGGTCGAGGTCGACGAGGTCGAGGCGCGAGGTGAGCGCACCGGCGTCGAGCGCGAGTCGTCCGTCGACCAGGAAGCAGGTGCTCCCGTGCTCGCGCAGCTCGCCGCCCGCTGCCCCGAGGACCTGGATCCTCACGCCCGCGTCCCTGGCCGGGAGTCGAGCTGCAGCAGGTCGAGGAAGTGGCGGAGCCGGTCGACGTCGGGCACCGTCCAGGCGCCCTCCGAGCCGGAAAGCAACCCGGCCCGCTCGAGCGTTCGCAGGACCTCCCCCACGGCCCTCGCGTCCACGTCCAGGCGCGCCGCCAGCTCGGCCTGCGGGAGGTCGAAGGGAGCGCCGTTGCTTCGCGCGGCGGCTCCGGCCACGTAGTGGACCACGCGGGCCCTGGCGTCGCGGAGGAGGAGGTTCTCGATCTGGCGATCGGCCTCGGCGAGGCGCCCGGCCAGCTTCTGGATCATCCGCACCGCGATCTCCGAGTTGGCCCGGACCATGGCCTCGAAGGTCCGGGCGTCGACCACGAGCAGCTGGCAGTCCTCCACGCAGGCGGCGGTGGCCGAGCGAGGGGCGCGGTTCAGGATCGACATCTCCCCGAAGAACTCTCCGTGCCCGAGCGTGGAGAGGACCTTCTCCACCGCGCCGACCCGGGCCGAGATGGAAACCTTGCCGTGCTGGATGACGAACATCTCGCCGCCCGGGTCCCCCTCGCGGAAGAGCACGGTGCCGGCAGGAAAATCGCGGGCGAAGCGTCGAAGGAGATCCCCGGGGGCCACGGAGGGTCCTTAGCCGACGCCGCTTGGCGGTGTCAACGCGAGCGACCGCCGTCCCGGTGACGCCTTGCGGCATCTCGACGCACGCGATAAGGGGGGCGGATGGCCACGACCTACCGCGACGCTGGCGTCGACATCGACGAGGGCGATCGGCTCGTCGACCTCATCAAGCCGCTGGCGCGCCCCACCCTGCGCCCCGAGGTGCTCGCCGGGATCGGTGGGTTCGGCGGCCTCTTCGCCCTCGACACGAAGAAGTACCGGAACCCGGTGCTGGTGTCGGGCACCGACGGCGTGGGGACGAAGCTCAAGCTGGCCTTCCTGACCGGCCGGCACGACACCGTGGGCATCGACCTGGTCGCCATGTCGGTGAACGACGTGGCGGTGACCGGCGCCGAACCCCTGTTCTTCCTCGACTACTACGCCACCGGGCGGCTGCGGGCCGAGGAGGCCGCACAGGTGGTGAAGGGCATCGCCGAGGGTTGCCGGCAGGCCGGCTGCGCCCTCATCGGCGGGGAGACCGCCGAGTTGCCGGGCTTCTACGCCGACGGCGAGTACGACCTGGCCGGTTTTGCGGTCGGGGTGGTGGAGCGCGACCGCATCCTCGACGGCCGGAGCGTGGCTCCCGGGGACGCGCTGGTGGGGGTGGCCTCCACCGGGTTGCACTCGAACGGATACTCGCTGGCTCGCAAGGTGCTGCTCGAGCGCCAGGCCCTCTCCGACCGGCCGGCCGAGCTCGCCGGGCGCACCGTCGGCGATGCCCTCCTCGAGCCGACCCGCATCTACGCCCGAGATCTCATGGCCCTTCTCGAGGAGGTGCCGCTCAAGGCGGCGGCCCACATCACCGGCGGCGGCCTGCCCGGAAACGTTCCCCGCAACCTGCCCGAAGGCACCCGTGCGGTGCTTCGCGGCGGAACCTGGGATGTCCCCGCCATCTTCGGGCTCATCGAGCGGGAGGGCGCCGTCACCCGCGACGAGATGTACCGGACCTTCAACATGGGGCTGGGGCTCGTCCTCGTGCTTCCCTCCGCCAGCGCCGAGGCGGCCCGCGCCGTGCTCGCCCGCCGCGGCCTCGCCAGCTGGGTGGTGGGCGCCGTCGAGGCCGGGACCGGCGAGGCCACCTGCGAGGTGGTCTGGTGATCCGGATCGGCGTCCTCGCGTCCGGCTCGGGCACCAACCTCCAGGCGCTCCTCGATGCCATCCGGGACGGGCGCATCGACGGGAAGGTCGCGGCGGTGATCGGGAACATCCCTGGCGCCCGCGCGCTCGAGCGAGCGCAGGCCGCGGGTGTGCCCGCCGACCTCCTGCCGTCGAAGGGGATCGCCGACCGCGAGGCCTACGATCGGGAACTGGTGGCGCGCCTCTCGGCGCGGCAGGTCGACCTGGTCTGCCTGGCCGGCTGGATGCGCCTGGTGACGCCGTCCTTCCTCGAGGCCTTCGGACCATCCGCAGCCACGCGGGGTTGCCCCCGGGTGATGAACGTCCACCCCGCGCTCCTCCCCAGCTTCCCGGGGCTCCACGCACAGCGGCAAGCGATCGCGTCCGGCGTCCGGTTCTCCGGGTGCACGGTCCACTTCGTGGACGCCGGCACCGACACCGGGCCGATCGTGGTGCAAGCGCCCGTCCCGGTGCTGCCCGGCGACGACGAGGCGGCGCTCTCGGCCCGCATCCTCGTCGAGGAGCACCGGATCTATCCCCTCGCGGTGCAGTGGTTCGCCGAGGGGCGGCTGGAGGTGGCCGGCCGCCAGGTGACGCTCCAGAACGCCGCCGCTCCCATGCTCGACGGCGTCTCCAACCCGTCCGGGGATCGCTGAGCGCCGTGCCGGGCAACACCAAGAGCCCGCCGCGCGCGGCGTCGGTGAAGCGGGCCTACGACGTCTGCGTCCTGGGCACGCAGCTCGGCGGCGTGGCGGCCGGGGCCCTGCTCGCCCGGCGCGGCTTCCGGGTGCTGCACGTGGACGCGGATGGCCGTGGCACCGGCTACGAGGAGGGCGGGTGGCGGCTTCCCTGGGGACCGGCGCTCGTCCCGGCCCCCAGAGTATTTCCCGCCGCCGAGCTGGTCCTCGCCGAGCTGGGGCTCGCCAGCGACGCGGGGCGGCGGCTCGAGCCGTCTCGATCGCCGCTTCAGATCCTGCTGCCGCGCCACCGGCTCGACCTGCCGATCTCCCGCTCCGAGCGAGCCTCCGAGCTGCGCCGGGAGTGGCCCGTCGACGCCAGCCGGCTGGAGGGATCCCTGGAGGCCGTGCGGGCCCTCTTCGATCGCGAGCAACCCTTCCTGGCCAGCCATCCCCCGCTGCCTGCGCGCGGGCTTCGCGCCCGCTGGCGACTTCACCGGGCGCAGCGTCTGGTGCCCGGAGGAGCCGGGCGCGGCGCCATGCCCCTCGCCGACCTGGGCGATCACCCGCTGGCCTCGGCGCTGCGCGCGACGGGCCCGTTCCTGTCCTCCCTCGACGGGGAGCCCTCCCCGCTCGGCCTGTCGCGGACGCTCGGCGCGGTCTTGCAGGGAACGCTTCGGACGGCCGGAGGCGAGGGGGCGGTGGCCGCCTTGCTCCGGCGCCGGATTGCCGAGTCGCGCGGCGAGTTCCTGGGCGGCGAGGGCGACCCGGCTCCGGTCTCGGCGCTGGAGCTGGACGGCGGGCGCCTCATCGCACTCCTCGTGAATGGGACCGATTCCCGGTACTCGGCCCGGGCCTTCGTGTTCGCCGGCGACCCCGGAACCCTGCCGGCGCTGGTCGGAAACTCCAGGCGGCTGGAGTCCTTCCTCGCCGGGGCCGTCCCCTCCGGCTGGATCTTCTCGATGAGCTGGGTCGTCCGGGCAGACGCACTCCCGGGTCCGCTCGGCGACGTCGCCATCGCGCTGCCCTCGGATGGCCCCCCCGTGCTCGTGCAGACCGTCCCCGCGCCGCGCGCCGGCGCGAAGGGGCACGAGGCCAGCCCCGGGGAGAAGGTCCTCACCGCCGGGATGGCGATCGCCCAGGGGGCTTCCCCCGCCGAAGCCGCCACGCGCCTGCGCCGCGCCGTGGCCGAGTTCCTTCCATTCCTCGACCGGGCCACGCTCCACGAGTCGGCAACGGGGGAGCGCGGAGCCGCCGTCGGGTTCCACCCCCTCTTCGCCGCCCGCCCGGACCGCGCACTCGGCGTCGGCGGGGTATCGTCTGCCTCCCCCATCTCGAACCTCTTCCTGGCGGGGCGGGAGGTCCTTCCAGGGCTTGGATTCGAGGGGCACTTCCAGGCCGCATGGCAGGCCGCCCAGGCCGTGGAAATGCTGCTCGGATCGAAGCCCAGGCCAAAGTAGCTTGACCTTTCGCCCTTCCTGCGCAATAACCCGCCCTCTTTTCTAGGGAAAAACACCAATGGCACGTCGCTGCGACATCTGTGGGAAGGGGCCGCTCGTCGGCAACAACGTTTCCCACGCGAACAACAAGACCAAGACTCGTTCCCTGCCGAACCTCCGTTCGGTGCGGGCGTCGGTGGACGGAAGCGTCCGCCACATCCGCGTGTGCACCCGCTGCCTCAAGGCCGGGCGCATCACCAAGGCGCCGCATCACGGAGCCCGGGCATCGGCCCGAGCCTGAGCGCGCCTTCGACGTCGCGCCTCGGGCCCTGCCGGCCTTAGGTCTCCGCGCGCGATGACCGGAACAGGACAGGACGCGAGCCAGCCCGCCCCCTCGGGCCTCGCCGAGGTGCGCCGTGCGCTCGCCACCCTCGGCGGGCGCAGACGGCTCGACCTGCTTCTCGACCAGCCGGATCCACGGGCCATCGTCCGGGCGCTCCCCGCCGACGAGCTCTTCTTCGCGATCCAGGAGGCCGGCCTGGCCGATGCCTCGGAGGTGGTCCAGCTCGCCTCGCCCGAGCAGTTCCGAACCTTCCTCGACCTCGACGCCTGGCGCGGCAACGAGGCGGACCCGATGCGCCTCCTGCCCTGGATCCATGCTGCGCGGGGGACGACGTCCGAGAGCGACGAGGACGCCGACGAGTGGCGCCTGAAGCTCGCCGCCCTCGACCCCGATCTGGTGAGCCTGCTGCTCCGATCGGCGCTCCACATCCACGACCTCGAGGAGGATCCCGATCCCGACTTCGAGGGAGAGCGGTTCGTCCGCACGCCCGACGGGGCCTACATCGTCGAGTTCGGGCCGGACGGAGCCGACTACATCACGGTGCGCCGGCTCGTCGACGATCTCTACGAGAAGGACCCGTTCATGGCCGGCCGCATCCTCTCCGCGGTCCGGTGGGAGCTCGACAGCGATCTCGCCGAGTCGGCGCTGCGCTGGCGGAACGGGAGGCTCGCCGACCTCGGCTACCCGACCTTCGACGAGGCGCTCTCCTGGTTCGCACGCCCGGCCGTGCGCGGCCCCGCACCCGCCGGCCTCCCCGATCGGCCGCCCGGCTTCTGGCTCGCCTCCTTCCGGCGCGAGACGTTGCTCGACCGGGCCGCCTCCCGCCTCGCCACGGAGTCGCTGGCGCGGTTCGAGGTGGAGGCGATGGCGGCGGCGAACGCGGTCGTGGTCGCCGACCGGGTGGACCCGGCCGATCCCGAGGCCGTGCGCGGCGCCGTGGAGACCGCGAGGTCCCTGCTCGAGATGGGGCTCGCGGCGCTCTCCGGAGGCGATCCCGAGGCCGCCGCGGCGGTTCTCTCCTCGACCCCGCTCAAGGCCGTCTTCCAGCGCGGATTCGTCCAGCTTCTGGAGCTGCGCTGGCGGGCCGAGCGACAGCGGAAGGCGGAGGCAACGGCAGGACCGGCACCGGCCCTCGACGCACCGCTCGCCGAGGCCGTCCTGGCGGTCCTGCTCCGCCGACCCCGGTACTTCCCCGGTCTCGACCGTCCGCGCGACGAGTGGGGCTCGGTGGCCTCCAGCGCCTTCGAAGCCCGCCCCTTCCGATCGACCGAGGAGGTCCAGCGCACGGCCGGCGCGCTCGACGATGCCGACGCCCTCCTCGCGCTGGGACGGCAACTCGGGCTCGCACCGGCTTCTGGGTCGCCTTCGCCGACGCTCGCCACGCTCTACCTCACCGCGCTCGCCAACGAACGGCTGGGGCGAGGGTTCTCTCCGGCGCCGCTCGCCCGGGCCGACCTCCCGGCGGTCGCACGCGCCCTCGAGACCCTCGACGACCCGCGCCTCGCGGCGGCTGGCGCGCCCGGAGAGCTGCTTGCCTCGATGGCCCGGAACCGCGCCGCGGAGCTGGCTCCGGTGCGGGCCGGCGAGGAGCCGCCTCCCGGGGCCATCGCGGCCGTGCTTCTCGCCGGCTGAGCCGCGGCGCCGATCGCCTTCAGGCCTGGCGCGCTCCCTCGATGAACGACGCCTCGCGCGCCCAGCGCAGGCACTGGTCGATCTGCTCCTCGGCGAGGACGCCGCTCGTCCGGAGCATCTCGACCTCGCGGCGCATGTCGGTGTCGAGCAGGTACGGGCCGTCGGTGTTGATGGTGAATCGCACGCCGTGCCGCCAGAGCTTCTGGAGCACCTCCCGCATCTCGGCGGTCCCCGACACGGCGCGCGTGGCCAGGTTGGAGGTCGGGCAGATCTCGAGCGTCACGCCTCGCTCCCGGAGCAGGTGCATCACCTTCTCGTCCTGGGCGGCGCGCACGCCGTGGCCGATGCGATCCGGCTGGAGTTGCTCGACCACCGCCCGCACCCCCTCGGCTCCGGTCCCGGCCGTCTCGCCGGTGTGGACGGTGGTCTTCAGGCCCGCCTTCCGCGCGTGGGCGAAGAGGTCCCGGTACTTCCCGACCACCGCGGAATCGAGCTCGAGCGCGTGCTTCTCGGTGCCGGCGAGGTCGATCCCCACGACGCCCCGCTTCTGATAGCGGATGGCCTTCTCCACGATGATCTCGTTCAGGTGGGGGTCGAACTCACGGGCCAGGCAGAAGATGAGTCCGGCCTGCACGTCGTACTCGAGCACTGCCCTGTCCATCCCGCGGAGCGCGGCGTGGATGATGTGATCGAGGTCGCGCTCGCCGCCCTGGTTTCGCTTCATGGGGTTGAAGCGCAGCTCGATGTGGTTCACCCGGGACGAGCGGTACTCCTTCCCGATGATCTCGTGGACGCTCCGCTCCATGGCCTGGGGCGAGGACTGGATCTTCTCCGTCCACTGGTGGAGAACGGCCAGGTACTCGTCGAGCGACTTCACCTTGCCGGGGCGCGCCGAGACCAGTTCCCGGAATTCCCAGAAGTCGGCGACCGGGAGCTTCAGCCCCTGCTCGTGGGCGATGGACCAGAGGGTGTGCGGCGCCGACGCGCCTCCCACGTGGATGTGGAGGTCGGACAGATCCCGGGTCAATGGGTCCTTTCAGTGCTCGGCCTCGTCGGGCGAGGCGTCGGCCGGCGCGCCGAGCGAGAGGCCGCAGTCCGGGCACTCGGCGGCCTCGCCCGCTGGTGTGAACCTGTGGCCGCAGGCCGGGCACTCGATCTCGCCGCCGGCGTCGAGATCCACGCCCCGCAGGCCGCGCTCGGCAGCCTCGCGCGCCCCGGCCTCGCCGAGGAGGTGCGCCCAGTCGGCCTGCAGGACCAGCGCCGCCGCGGCGACCTCCGCCGCCGGCACGTAGAGATTCCACAGGGGGTGTTGCTTCTCCTGGGGCCGGCGCCCCGGGATCTGCTCCATCCCCGGGGAGAGCCCCTCCCCCTCCAGCAGCGCCATCATCTCCTTCACGGACGCGTAGCCGGACCGCGAGAGGAGCTTCAGTCCCTCGCCCTCGGCGGCGCAGGTCACGCAGGTCCCGGCAGGGTCGATCGGGGTGTTGCACTTGGGGCAGGCGACGACGTCCATGGCTTCCTCCTGGCGCGTCCGGATGATCGCGCGCTCCAACGCTCTCACGGCTATACTCCGCCGCCTCATGATCATCGACGGAAAACAGGTGGCAGCGAAGGTTCGGGCCGAGGTCGCCGTCCAGGTGAAGCTCCTGTCCCAGCAGGGTCTGACGCCCGGGCTCACGGTCGTGCGGGTGGGCGACGACCCCGCCTCCGCCGTCTACGTCCGCGGCAAGCGCAAGGCCTGCGAGGAGGTGGGCATGCGCTCGGTGGAGCACCACCTCCCGTCCTCGGTCGCCGAGGCCGATCTGCTCGCCCTGATCGCGCGATTGAACGCCGACCCCGACACCCACGGCATCCTGGTGCAGTTGCCGCTGCCGAAGCACGTCGACGAGGGCAAGTTGCTCGACGCCATCTCGCCCGCCAAGGACGCCGACGGTTTCCATCCCGTGAACGTGGGCGCCCTCTGGCTTGGCAAGCCGGCGCCTCGCCCCTGCACGCCGGCCGGCGTGATGCGGTTGCTCGACGAGACCGGCGTGGATCCGAAGGGAAAGCGGGCGCTCGTCATCGGCCGGTCCCACATCGTGGGCAAGCCCATGGCGGCCATGCTCCTCGACCGGCATGCCACGGTCACCCTGGCCCACTCCCGGACGGAGGACCTCGCCGGCGAGGTGGGGCGCGCCGACATCCTCGTGGCCGCCATCGGCAAGGCCGAGATGGTGAAGGGGGCCTGGGTGAAGCCGGGCGCGGTGGTCATCGACGTGGGGATGAACCGCAAGGCCGACGGCAAGCTCTGCGGTGACGTGGAGTTTGCCGAGGCCGAAAAGCGAGCCTCCGCCATCACCCCGGTCCCGGGCGGCGTCGGCCCCATGACCATCGCCATGCTCCTCGTGAACACGCTCGAGCTGGCACGCGGGGGGCTCCGGTGAGGGACGCCTTCGTCGCCGCGGCCCTCCTCGTCGCCGGCTGCGCCCGCGCCAGCAGCCCCGACTTCGTCCTCCGTCCCGCGCCCCTCGGCCCGGCCGAAAGCCCCTTCCCCGTCGCCGCCCGCGCGATCCACTTCGCCGACTTCGGCAACGACACCCGCCAGCAGGCGGCGGTGGCCGCGGCCATGACCACCTATTCCCGCTCCGTCCCGGTGGATCTCCTGCTCTCCCCGGGCGACAACCTCTACGAATGCGGCCCGGATCCAATGCTGCCCGGCGCCGCGGCCTGCGAGTTCGGGCCCGACCAGAACACGGTCGCGCCCGGCTACACCCCGCCAGCCGACGCGGCCTTCGAGCGGCTCTTCGAGAAGCCGCTCGCCGGCATCACGCGCGGCGACAGGCCCGTTCCGGTGCTGATCACGCTCGGCAACCACGACGTGGCGTCGATGGGGATCTGCGCCTCCGGCGGCGAGGCCAGGGACATCTCCCGTCGGCGCGCCTGCCTGGAGGTCGCGCACCGCTCGCCGCGCTGGTCGATGCCGGGGCGGCACTGGGTCGTCGACCAGGGGCCGGCCCGCTTCATCGGGATCGACTCGAACCTGCTCAAGCAGGACTACGGAGGATTCTCGGTCGACGACGAGGTGGCCTTCGTGGCCGAGGCGGCCCGCTCGTGCGGCCAGAAGCTCTGCTTCGTGGTCGCCCACCACCCCAGCTTCTCCGCCGGCGAGCACCGCGCCGACGCGACCCCCGAGTACCTGGCCCGCGTGACGCGCATCGAGGAGGCGGCCGGCCCCATCGCCGGCTGGCTCTCCGGGCACGAGCACCAGCTCGAACACCTCCGCGCACCGGCCGGCTACGACGTGCTTGTCTCCGGCAACGCCGCCGCCGGCCGCCCCGGCGAGCGCTTCGAGACCGTCTCGGCCCCCGGCGCCCGTCTCCTCTTCGCCTCCACGCGCTGGGGCTTCGGCGTGATCGAGGTCGGCGAGAACGGCAACTGGTCGTACCGGTTCGTCGACGACGCCGGGAAGTCCATCCAATGCTGCACGGCCTCTGCCCGGGGTCGATGCGAACCGGCGGCCTGTCCTCCTCAGATGCCTTGACCCTCGGGGGGCGGCCGCTAGAATCGCGGCGTCCCTCCCAACCCTGGCGGTCTCGATGGCGAAGCGCACCCCGCTTTACGAGGTTCACGTACAGTCCGGTGCCCGGATGGTCGAGTTCGCCGGATGGGACATGCCGGTGCAGTACAGCGGGCTCCTCGACGAGCACGAGGCGGTGCGCACCCGCGCCGGCCTCTTCGACGTCTCCCACATGGGAGAGGTCGTGTTCCGCGGCCCGAAGGCCCTGGAGGCGCTGAACCGCATCTTCACGAACGACCTCGCCAGGGTCGCCGACGGACAGGCCCAGTACGGCTGCCTCTGCCGCGAGAACGGAGGCATCGTCGACGACGTGGTCGTCTACCGTCGTTCCGCCGAGGACCTGCTCGTCTGCGTGAACGCCGGCAACCGCCAGAAGGACTTCGAGTGGCTTCGGGACCACGCCGGCGGCGCCCAGGTGGCGAACGAGTCCGACGACTGGGCCCAGATCGCCCTGCAGGGGCCGAAGGCCCAGGCCATCCTCCAGCCGCTCACCGCAGCCGACCTCTCGAAGCTGAAGGCCTTCCGCTTCACCGAAGGCGAAGTTGCCGGGGTGACGTGCACCATCGCCCGCACCGGCTACACCGGCGAGGACGGCTTCGAGTTCTTCTGCCGCCCGTCCGACGGGGTCAGGCTCTGGAAGGCGCTCGTCGAGGCCGGCAGGCCAGAGGGGCTCGTGCCCGCCGGCCTGGGGGCTCGCGACACGCTCCGCCTCGAGGTCGCCTACCGGCTCTACGGCAGCGACATGGACGACGCCACCACCCCGCTCGAGGCGGGCCTGGGCTGGGTGGTCAAGTTCGACAAGGGCGACTTCATCGGGCGCGACGCCATGCTGCGCCAGAAGGAGGGCGGGCTTCCGCGCAAGCTGGTGGGCTTCGTCCTCACCGACCCCGGCATCGCCCGGCACGGGTTCGACGTGCTCCACGACGGCAAGAAGGTGGGAACGGTGACCAGCGGGACCCGCTCCCCTACCCTCAAGACCTCCATCGGCCTCGCCTATGTCCCGCCCCCCCTCGCAGCCGAGGGCTCCACCTTCGAGGTGGACGTCCGCGGCCGCTCCGCCTCCGCACAAGTGGTGAAGACTCCGTTCTACACGAGGACATGACCATGACCTTCCCCGAGGATCTCCAGTACACCCCCGACCACGAGTGGACCCGCGTCCAGGGCAACCGCGTCACCGTGGGCATCACCGACTTCGCCCAGGACCAGCTCGGGGACGTGGTCTACGTCGAGCTCCCCGACGTCGGTGACGTCGTCAAGAAGGGCGAGGCCTTCGGGGTGGTCGAGTCGACCAAGGCCGTCTCCGACCTCTTCGCGCCGGTCTCCGGCAAGGTGGTCGAGGTGAATGGCCCCCTCGCCGACGCTCCCGAGACGGTCAACGAGGACCCTTACGAGGAGGGCTGGATGATCGTCGTCGAGACCACCTCCCCCCAGGAGCTCGCCGAGCTCATGGACGCCGCCACCTACCGGAAGTTCGTCGAGGAAGAGCAGGAGTAGACCTTGCGCTACCATCCCCACACTCCCGGGGACGTCCGGGAGATGCTGGACGTCTGCGGGGTGAAGTCCATCGACGAGCTGTTCCGGTCCATCCCGGAGAAGCTCAGGCTCGCGCGCCCGCTCGACGTTCCACCGGCCACCGATGAGGTCTCCCTCCTCTCCGAGTTCCAGAGGCTGGCGGCCCGGAACCGGACCGAGCACCCGCCCTTCGTGGGCGCCGGCGCCTACGCCCACCACGTGCCTCCGGCGGTGGACCAGCTGCTGCTCCGCGGCGAGTTCTTCACGGCCTACACGCCCTACCAGCCGGAGATCGCCCAGGGCACGCTGCAGGCGCTCTTCGAGTGGCAGACCTTCGTCACGCTGCTGACCGGCCTCGAGATCTCCAACGCCTCGATGTACGACGGGGCCACGGCGACGGCGGAGGCCGTCCTGCTCGCCACCCGCGCCACCTCTCGCGGCAAGGTCGTGGTCAGCGCCGCCCTTCACCCGGAGTATCGAAAGGTCCTGGCCACCTACCTGGCCTCCACCGGCGACGAGATCGTCACGATGCCCTACGGCCCGGACGGCCGGACCGACCTGGCCGCCCTCGAGGCGGCGGTGGACGACCGGACCGCCGCCGTGGTGATCGGCTACCCCAACTTCTTCGGCGTGGTGGACGCTCTCCCCGAGGCCGCGGCCATCGCCCACCGGGGCGGCGCGCTCGCCATCTCCTCGACCGCCGAGGCCGTGGCGCTCGGCCTCCTGAAGGCCCCGGGCGAGCTCGGCGTCGACGTGGCGGTGGGCACGATGCAGAGCTTCGGCAACGGCGTGAACTTCGGCGGTCCCGCCCCGGGGTTCCTGGCCATCCGCGAGGGGCTCATCCGCCAGATGCCGGGCCGCGTGGCCGGCGCCACGGTGGACCGCACCGGGCGGCGCGGCTTCGTCCTCACCCTCTCCACCCGCGAGCAGCACATCCGGCGCGACAAGGCCACGTCGAACATCTGCACCAACTCGGGGCTGGCGGCGCTGGCCGCCACCATCCACCTCTCGCTGCTCGGGAAGAACGGCCTCGCCCACCTGGCGCGGCTCAACTTCGCCCGCGGAAAGCAGCTGCGCGACGCAATGAAGCGGGCCGGGTTCGGCCTGCGCTTCACCGGCCCCACCTTCAACGAGGCGGCCTTCGAGGTGGGCGACGCCGGGGCGGTGGTCGAGCGGCTGGCCAGCCGCGGCATCGCGGCGGGCGTTCCCCTCTCCCGCTGGTACCCCGAGGATCCCAAGATGAAGGGCGCGCTCCTCAGCGTGGCCACCGAGGTCCACACCCCCGAGCTCATCGAGCTCTTCGCCCAGACGGTGAAGGGATAGCCATGGCCAATCCGACCGGCTGGAAGCCCAGCATGGAGAGGGGCGCCGAGGGGGGCGAGGCGCAGGAGCTCGGCGCCATGGGCGCCACCCGCGGCCTGGTGATGGAGGAGGCGCTGGTGTTCGAGCAGGGGTCGCCCGGGCGCGTGGGCGTCTCCTTGCCCCCGGTCCCGGCAGGCACCGACCCGGCGGCGGAGATCCCGGCCGAGATGCTCCGGCCCGAGATCCCCGGCATGCCGGAGATGGCCGAGCTCGAGGTGGTCCGCCACTTCACCCGGCTCTCCCAGTGGAACTGGGGAATCGACACCGGCTTTTACCCGCTCGGGTCCTGCACCATGAAGTACAACCCGAAGTCGAGCGAGGCCCTGGCGAGGCTGCCCGGCTTCGCCGGCGCCCACCCGCTGCTCCCCACCTCGATGAGCCAGGGGGCGCTGGAGCTGATCTTCAAGCTGGAGCTGGCCCTCTCCGAGATCGCCGGCTTCCCGGCCACGGTCATGTCGCCCGCCGCCGGCGCCCAGGGCGAGCTCTCCGGCCTGATGATGATCCGGGCCTACCACGTGTCCCGGGGCACCCCGCGGCGCAAGGTGCTCATCCCCGACACCGCCCACGGCACCAACCCCGCCTCGGCGGCGCTGAACGGCTACGCCACGGTGCAGCTCGAGAGCGGGCCCGACGGGCGGCTGCACCCGGAGACGGTGGCGGAGGCGATGGACGAGGACGTCGCCGCCATCATGATCACGAACCCCAACACGCTGGGCATCTTCGAGAGCCACATCGCCGAGATCGCGGCCATCGTCCACGCCAAGGGCGGACTGGTCTACGGCGACGGAGCGAACTTCAACGCGGTGCTGGGCATCGCCCGGCCCGGCGACATGGGCTTCGACGTCATGCAGTACAACCTGCACAAGACCTTCGCGACCCCGCACGGCGGAGGCGGCCCCGGCTCCGGGCCGGTGGGCGTGGCCGAGGCGCTCGTGCCCTTCATGCCGCTGCCGTTGGTCGTGAAGGAGGGCGAGAACTTCCGGCTCGTCACCGACCCGCGCGAGCGGCCCAGGACCATCGGCAAGCTCCGCGAGTTCTGGGGCAACATGGGCATGTTCGTCCGTGCCTGGGCGCTCATCCGGGAACTCGGGCCGGAGGGGCTGCGCCGCGTCGCCGAGCTGGCCGTGCTGAACGCCAACTACGTGCGGGCCAGGCTGCAGGGGCAGTTCAACCTGCCCTACGCGACCGACACGCTTCACGAGGTGGTCTTCGACGACCAGCTGCAGAAGGACGGCGGCGTCACCACGATGGACGTCGCCAAGCGGCTCATCGACCACGGGTCGCATCCACCCACCGTCTACTTCCCCCTCGTCGTGCACGGGGCGATCATGATCGAGCCCACCGAGACCGAGTCGAAGGAGACGCTCGACCAGTTCGTGGGGGCCATGCTCGCCATCGCCGAGGAGGCGAAGGCCAATCCCGAGGCCCTCAAGAGCGCACCCCGCAAGCCGATCCGGGCGCGCCTCGACGAGACTCGCGCCGCCCGCAAGCCCGTCCTGCGCTGGACGCCGGGGATGAAGGTCGATTAGCTTGGCCGAGCCACACACCCAAGGGGGACTCCGGATGAAGAGGTTTCTCAAGGCCCTGGCGTTCCTTTCGGCGGTCCTGCTCGCCCCCACCGCGCGCGCGCAGGTCGCCATCGACGTGAAGGCCGGCTACGCGCTGCCCACCGGGAACGTCGCATCGGCCAGCACCGAATCGAGCTACTGGAAAGGCGCCCTGTCGAACTTCGTCTCGGGCGCCATTCCGCTCGAGATCGCGGGCCGGTACCGCTTCACGCCGAAGTTCTCGGCCGGAATCTACTTCCAGTACGCCCCCGCGTTCACCGCGGCGTTCATCTGCCAGCCGGCCTTCTCCTGCTCCACTTCCAACGTCCGGGTCGGGGCCGAGGCGGTCTATGGGTTCCTGCCCGATTCGACCTTCAATCCCTGGGTGAGCGTGGGGTCCGGCTGGGAGTGGCTGAACCAGACCATCGTCGAGAATGGCAGGACGCACGCGAACGGGCTCAACGGCTGGGAGTGGGTCAACGTCCAGGTCGGCGCCGACTGGAACCTGTCGAAGATGTTCGCGGCCGGCCCCTACATGGGTTTCTTCGGCGGCCAGTACTCGTCGGCGACCGTCGACGGCAGCAACCTCACCATCGCCTCGGCCAACCGCCAGTTCCACGGCTGGATGCAGCTCGGCCTGAAGGGCACGGTCAACCTGTAACGAAGGTCACTGCCCCGGCCCGCGGAAGAAGCGGAAGCCGCCGCCGCCGCTCGAGACGTGGAAGCCGAAGGTGAATCGAATGTCGCCGTGCGCGTCGGCCAGCCCGTTCGGAGGGTTCACGAAAGGCTGGGCCCTCTCGAAGGCGTCGATCGCCGTCTGGTCGAGGAAGTCGAGACCGCTCGTCCGGGCCACCTTGATGGCGGTGACTCCGCCCTGGGGGTTGAGCGTGATCGCGAGGATGGTGGTGCGATCCTTCTGGAAGTAGCGGGAGCCGGTGGGGTCGCGAACGCTGGCCGCGCCCATCGGGTTCCAGTTCTCGGCCACGGTCTGCTTCACCCGGTTGAAGAACCCGGCGAACTTCCACTCGCGCGTGTTGAGGAACGTGGCGTCGCCCACGTCGACGCCTTCGACGTGGTCGGGAGCCGGGGCCGCGGTGAGCTTGTCGTAGAAGGCCGCCGACGGCGTGAGGATGGGCTTCCCCCCCGACGGGCCTGGACGCGCCGCTCCCTCGCCTCCCTCGCCTCCCTCCCCGAGTTCCTCGATGGGGGTCTTCTTCCGATCGGCTCCCGGCTCCTGCGGCCGCTCCTTGGCGTCGATGCGGCCGTCGGGCGAGACCGCCATCGCCAGCTTGTCCGGGGACGGCTTCGGGGCCGTGTCGGGGAGCTTGCCCCGGGTGCCCGCCTTGCGCGTGTCGCCGGCCGCGGTGCCGGGCGGACTCTCCTTCGACGCCTGCTCGCCACGCGCCCCCGGCGCCTGCTCCTTGACCTGGTTCTGGGAAGGCGTCGGCGCTGCCTTCCCGTAGTCGAGCTTGGTGAATCTGGAGATGCTCTCCTTCTCCACCGTGTTGTTGCTCTCGGCGAGGAAGCGGCTGTCCTTGGGCGGCTGGGCGTTCTTCGACGGCGCCACGTCCACGACCTGGCCGGGCAGCTGCTGGGGGGGCACGGCCGGCGCCTGGGCCTGGGCGGAAGGAGGAACGGGGGTGGCGCGCTTCTGAGGCGCCGGAGCCGGCCGGCTGCCATCGGTGACCTGGCGGTTCGCCGCCCATGCGTCCTGGGAAAGCGGCGCCAGGGCGACCGAGCGCGGCCCCTGGGCAGGGAGGGCCTTCAGTTTCGTCCAGTCGATCTCGACCAGCCAGAGGATCAGCGCGTTGATCGACAGCGAGAGGACGACGCCGGCGAGGAGCCGCCATCCGGTCCAGGATCGGTGCCGCCGACGGCGCAGGCTGGGGCCGAGGTGATTCATCTCCGAGAGTCGAATCTATAACAGACGACCGGGGGAATGCCCTCCCCGGATGTTCCGGAAATCTGGCATGTTGACCCATGCTCGGTCCGGGGCTAAGTAGCGCGCGCCGGTGTCCTCCGATCCCGACCATCCCGCAGCACCCGCGACCCCCGTTCTCCGGGGCCGGCGCGCAGCGCTCGCAGCGGCCGCGGGTGTCGCGGGGCTGTCGTTCGCTGCCTGGGCCGGCGCCTTCGCCTGGGGCAACGGCGAGGCCGGGCGCGCATTCCTGAAGGATCGGGCCCTGAAGGCGCTCCGCGCCCGGCTCGGGCCGGTGGAGGTGGGGACGGCCCGGCTCGACCTCCTCCTGCGGGCCCGGCTCGAACCGGTCACGATGGAGGGGTCGAACCCGGGAGGTACGCCGCTCCTGCGCGCCGAGACCGTGATCGTCAGGCCCCGTCTCGCCGCCCTTGTCGCCGGAAGGGTCGACCTCGCCTCGGTGGTCCTTCGCGGTGTCCACGTCGCTCCGGGGCCTGGCGGGGAGGAGTTGCGGCGCGCCGTGGACCGCGGCGGAGCGGGCGCGAGGCCTCCGGGCTCCACGGGCGTCGCCGCTCCCCTCCCGTCCGTACACCTCCGCCGGCTCTTCCTGGACCTGCCCGCGGCGACGGGAGACCCGGCGGAGGAGATCGGTCCCTTCGATGTCGACATCGAGGTCCGGCGCGGCACCGATGGCCTCGCCGGGACCGTCCGCCTGGGACTGCCGGGCGGGGGAACCCTGGACGTCGAACTCCTCCGGTTGCCCGGCGGGGCAGCACTACACGCCGAGGGGGCCGCCTCGCTGCCCGCCGACCTGCCCGCGGCCCTGGCGCGCCGCCTGCCCTTCTCGGTGGATTCTGGTTCGATCCGGATTCGCGCCACCGGGCGCGCAGCGGCCGACTTGAGTTCCTGGACCCTGGATGCGGAGGTGCGGGCGATCGACCTGTCGGTGGCCGGCCCTCGCGTCGGGCCGGCCCCGATCGGACCGATGGCCTGGCGCGCCTCCGGTCGCGTCGCCTGGGACGGCGCGGTGCGGCGGGTCGCGATCGAGGGCGGCACGATCACCCTGGGTGAATCCCGAGAGGTCGCGGCGGCGGTCGCAGGGGAAGCGTCGTTCCGCGCCGAGGCGCGCTTCTCGATCTCGGCCCGCGCCGACGCGGTGCGCTGGCAGGCGCTGATCGATGCCCTGCCGCCGGACCTCGCGCCCCCGCCATCGGCGCCAACGGTCTCGGGAACCCTCTCGGCGCGGGCCTCGATCTCCGGCCCGATGGCGCGCCGCGGCGACTGGGACGTACAGGTCGACCTCGACCTCGACGACCTGCGCCGGGCCTCCCGGGCCGCCGGGCCGACCTGGCTATCCTCCGGCTTCGAGTGGAAGCCCATCGACCCCGCGCCGGGAGAACCAGCGCGCCGCATCGCCGTCGGACCCGGCAACCCGGTCTTCGTCCCATATGCCGAGGTCCCCCAGGCGCTGGTTCGCGCCGTCACCGCCGGCGAGGACGCCGGCTTCTTCGGACACCGGGGCTTCGACTTCCGGGAGATCGCGAACGCGGTGGTCGAGCGGGGACGGGTGCGCGGCGCTTCCACCATCTCCCAGCAACTCTCGAAGAACCTCTTCCTCTCCCCGGAGCGCACGCTGGCGCGCAAGGTGCGCGAGGCGCTCGGCACCGTCGCGCTCGAGGCCACCCTGTCGAAGGCGCGACTGCTCGAGATCTACCTGAACATCGCCGAGTGGGGCCCTGGGGTCTACGGCGTGGGAGAAGCGGCGCGCTTCTGGTTCGGCAAGGACGCCCGCGACCTCACGCCCCGGGAGTCTGCCTTCCTGGCCACGGTCATCCCCAGCCCGCGCCGCTTTCACGCCCGACTGCACCGCTCCGGGATCACGCCGTGGTGGAACGCGCGCATCGACGACGTTCTCGGAAAGATGCGCATCCAGAACCAGCTCTCCGACGAGCAGCTGGCCGCGGCCCTGTCCGAGCCTCTCGCGCCTCTCTCGGGGGAGCACCCGCCGGGCCCCGGGGACGCCGGCGCGGGGAACTCCGGCCAGCCGGAACCGGACGAGGACGAGCCCGCTTCCGATCGTCCGAGCGATCCATCGCCACCGACGCCGCCCAGATGAGGACGATCATCCCACCGCTTGCGCTGGGGTCCGCTCGTGGCGCCTCGGGGCGCTGCGACGGGACTACTTGTCTCGGTAGGTGATGCGGCCGCGCGTGAGGTCGTACGGGCTGAGTTCCAGCTTCACGCGGTCGCCCGGGATGATGCGGATGTGGAACTTCTTCATCTTTCCGGAAGCATAGGCGAGCACCACGGGGCCGCTGTCGACCTTCACGCGGTACATGCCACCGGCCAGGGCCTCTTCCACGGAGCCCTGTACTTCAATTGTTGCTTCCTTCTCGCTCAATCTTTCTCCTGGGTTCGAAACCTTATAGCCGGAATGCGCGGCAGCGGCCTCTGAAAACCGACAAGCCAGCGCGCGCTCCGGGATCAGGCGCCGGAGGCCGTCAACTGGGCCACGATGATCCCCGCGACGCCGGCCAACCAGGCGACGACGAGCGTCGCTGCCACGTACGCCGCGGCGAGGCCCCATTGCCCACGCTGGGCAAGCGAGAGGGTCTCGTAATTGAACGTCGAGTACGTGGTGAAGCCCCCCAGGACGCCCACCGCGAGGAGCAGCCGGAGTTCCGGCCCGACCATCCCCATCTCGAGCCCCAGGTACATGACGACGCTGATGAGAAACGACCCGGTGGCATTGATGGCCAGCGTTCCCCAGGGGAAGCCAGTTCCCCAGGTAGCCGCCACCCAGGTTCCCATAAGATATCGGGCGCCGCTGCCGATGGCGCCGCCGGCGCAGACGAGGAGGAGCTTCGACATGGGCGGCGCGAAGCATAGGCTCCCGGCCGCGCCTCCGGCAAGATGTCGCTCCTGACGGATGGCGCGACGTGGGCCCCCTGCCCTCACCCGCCGAGGGCCCGCAGGAGCGCGCCGGCCCGCCGCGCGACCTCGTCCGTGCCCCCACCGAGTTCCCGGAGGTCGCCCCGAGCGACCTCGAGGCGCCGCCCTCGACCGGTGCCTGCGTCGGCGGGGACGGCAAGGAGCGCCTCGGCCCGCGCCAGGCGGACCTGCCGGTCGTCGGGGGCCAGCCGGGCCGCCGCCTCGGCGCAGAGCAGCGCCGTCCACGGCTCCCCGCGCCGCCGCTCCACCTGCGAGAGCAGCGCCCAGGCCAGCGCATCACGGGGGTTCGTCACCACCAGTCCTTCCAGGATCCCGCGCGCCACCTGCAGATCTCCCTCGGCGGCCTCTCGCGCCGCGAGCGACGCCACGGCCGCGCCCATCTCCTCGGTGAAGCCCTGCAGCTCGGCGAGAGTTCTGCCCGCCTTCAGATCTTCGATCGTGGGAATCACGTGCGCCTCCTATCGGATGTTCTGGATGGCCACCATGGTCGTCTCGTGCATGCCCTTCATGACGTTCGAGACCAGGGTGAACATCTGGTTCTGCTTCTCCACGAGCCGCTGGATCTCGAGCATCTCGAGCCGCTCGTCGGGCGAGCCGGCCTCGCCCGTGCCGGTCTTGGGATCGGTCTTGGGCTTCGTCGTCGTCTTGTCCTTCGCGGTGCCAGACGACCCGCTCTTCGGCTTCGCCGGCGTGGATCCACCACCCAGCATCGCGCCGAGCCCCTCGCCGAGCGCGAGCGCTGCTGGCGCGAGCATGGGGAGCCCGACGGCCGTTGCGAGGGCGGCGAGCACCGGGCCGCCCAGGACTTGAAGTGCATCCTTCAGGAACTCGTCCACGCCGCCGAAGACCGAGTCGGCGATGGCGAGAGGCGGGCAGATGACCTTGAGGAGGGTGCCGAAGAGGCCACCGCCGTCCTTCTTCGCCTCCGTCCCCCCCTCCCCGTACTTGGCCTTGTAGTCCTTCATCTTCTGCGTCAGCTCGCCGTCGAGCTTCTTCTGCACCGCCATCATGAAGCGGGCGAGCTTCTCCTCGACACTGAGGGACGGGTCGGTGAGGAACGACCACTCCCCGGTGATCTTCGGACCGGCCGCCGCCTTGTCCTTCGTCGTGGACGCGGTGGTGGCCGCCTTGGCGTACCCGGCACCGACGCCGGGCCGGGTGGCCGACGGCGAGACGAGCCACGACGAGGGAGCCGCGCCTCCGGTGCCGGTGATCCAGGGAAGCTGCATGGCGCCGATCGCGGACGACGCGAGGGGCAGGCCGTCGACGAGGCTCGTTCCCGTGGCCGGGCCGGTACGCTCCTTCTCGGGGACGTCGGCAGCCGGGATGAACAGGCGGTTGGATGCTGGGATGGCCTGCGCGCTGGACATGAACGGACCTCCTGGGGGACGTGGGACAGGCCGGTCCGTAGCGCCTCTCGTGCCAGCGGCGGGGCCTGGTTCGACGACCCCGTCCTGCCTGGAGGGGTCGCACCCGCGACCACCCGACCGCGCGGCGGCCGTTTGACCTCGCATCGGCCCGCTCCTAGATTGCGGCGGTGCGTTACCTCGGCATCGACCTCGGACGCGCCCGCATCGGGCTGGCGCTGGCCGACGACATCCTTCGAACTGCCCGCCCCCTCCGGGCGGTGCGGCGCAGCGACGAGGCGGCCGACCTGGCCGAGATCGGCAACGTGGCCCGCGAGTACGAGGTGACGAGAGCGGTGGTCGGGTTGCCGTTCAACATGGACGGGACCGAGGGGGCCTCGGCCCGCCTGGCGCGCGCCTTCGCGCCTCGCCTCGCCTCCGCCCTGGGCGTTCCGGTCGACCTCTTCGACGAGCGACTCTCGACCTTCGAGGCCGAGGACCGGCTTCGCGCGCGGGGCGTATCGGCCCGGGACATGAAGGGACAGGTCGACGCAGAGGCCGCCGCCGTGATCCTGCAGGAATGGCTCGACGGGAGGCCGGCTTGAAGACCGTCCGCCTGCTCGGGTTCCTGGTGTTCCTGTCCGTGCTCGCCGGCACGGCCTTCGTCTGGTCCACCTGGCGCGAGCTGCGGGGCTTCCGCGACACCCCCTTCGGAAGCGGCGCCGAGAAGATCGTCGAGATCGATCCAGGCACGAACGCCCACGGGGTCATCCGTCGCCTGGCCGAATCAGGCGTGCTCTCCGACGAGCAGATCGCCTGGCGATACATGCGCATGTGGAAGCGAGACAGGCGGACCCTCAAGGCCGGCGAGTACGCGTTCAGCGGCCCGTTGCTCCCCGACGACGTCCTCGAGCGCATCTACAAGGGCGAGGTGAAGACCTACAGGTTCACCGTGCCGGAGGGGCTTCGCGCCGACGAGATCGCACCCATCCTCGAGAAGGCCTCGCTCGGCAAGGCCGACGAGTACCTGGCCCTGATGCGCGATCCCGAGGTGGCGAAGGAGTTCGGCCTGCCCTTCCCCGCCCTCGAAGGCTTCCTCTTCCC